>Ga0181538_10000450_pt1 | contig 48387 bp, 36 predicted proteins | sample PEATcosm2014_Bin_40_FD_119773 | JGI IMG/M metagenome (GOLD analysis project Ga0181538, IMG submission 119773) | Peatland microbial communities from MTU Mesocosm Facility, Houghton, MI, USA - PEATcosm2014_Bin23_30_metaG | ecosystem: Environmental > Terrestrial > Soil > Wetlands > Peat | place...
CTCCGCGATTGAGCTCCGTCGATTCGGGAGGCACCGGTCAGAAAGTCGACTCCGAGAACGGAATCCAGCAAGCGGGCGGCAAGGGCGCCGACGCGTCTCGCGTGGCGGAACTCGGCGGTACGGGAGCGGCCATCGGCGGACTGGCCACCGAAACGTGGCGCGGCGCCGGGATCGGCGGCGGCATCGGCGGGGGTGTCGGGCTGGCCATCGTCCTGTTAACGCGCGGGAAAGAAGTGGACCTGCGACGTGGATCGACCGTGGACGTGGTATTCGATCGCGCCGTGCCAGTAGATTGATCCGGCATGGCTAAAATCCGCTCCGCCCAGCGGCCCTCGACGATCGCGCTTGAGCCGCAGCCGGCCATCTTCCGCTGGTTTCCATTCGTCGCCGCGCTTTTGGCCGTCATCCTGTGGCTGGGCTGGTTCTCGCCCGAAATCTACGATTCCGATTTCTGGTGGCATCTCAAGACCGGCCAATTCATCGTCGAACACCGCGCGCTCCCGGCGCCCGATCCCTTCGCGTTTACTACTGCCTCGGCTGTGGACGCGTACCGCGGCGAAGCCATCACGCGGCATTTCAATCTCACCCACGAATGGCTGGCGCAGGTGCTCTTCTATCTGGTATGGCGCGCCGCGGGTTTCGGCGGCGTGGTGGTGTTTCGCGCCGCGCTGCTGGTATTGATGTGCGTGCTGGTTGGATTGGTCGCGTGGCGGCGCTGCGGGGGCTCCTATCGCTCGCTGGCGGCGGCCTGCGCCACGGCGGGCATGGCCATCCCGTTCGCGCTCGACCGGCCGTACCTGATCACGTTCCTGCTGCTCGCGGCCACCATCGCAATTCTGGAGTATCGCCGCGCGACTTGGCTTCTGCCCCCGCTATTTCTCCTCTGGGCCAACTGCCACGGCGGATTTTTCCTGGGATGGCTGGTGCTGGCGGCCTACACCGCGGAAGCCTTTTGGCGGCGTTCGGCGGATGCGCGGCGCATTGCGATCGCGAGCGCCGTGGCGGTTCTGCTTTCGGGCGCGAACCCCAACGGATTCCGCATCGTTCAGGTGCTGTTCTATTACCGCTCGAGCGCCCTCACCCGGAACCTGCTCGAATGGGCGCGCCCGGCATGGTTCGCGCTCAACGAATTCACCCTTCTGTGGCTCGCCGCGGCGCTGTTGATGCTCTGGGCGTGGAGGCGCGTGCGCCTGGTGGATTGGATTTTATTCGCCGCCTTCCTGGCCGCGGCGCTGAGCGCCCAGCGCAACACCATCCTCGTGGGCCTGGTCGCACCCATCGCGATCGTCACGTATTTTCCCTGGAAGCGCAAACTGCAGCCGTTCGTGCCCTTCGCCGCTTCCATCGTCCTGATCGCCGGCGCCATGGCAACATCGTGGGGACACGCCTTCGAATTGCGCGCGACGGAATGGCGCTATCCCGGCGGCGCGGCCGATTTCCTGCTGGCCCACCATGTCACCGGCCACATCTTCAATACCTACGAATATGGAGGCTACCTCATCTGGCGGCTCTGGCCCGAGCAGCAAGTCTTCATCGATGGCCGCTCACTCAGCGAATCGCTGTTTCAAGACTACGGGCGCATCTTATATAACGTCGAAGAGCCCGGCGTGAATGCCCAGCAACTGCTCGATCGCTATAGCGTCCAGACCATCGTCATGAATACATTCGAGTACAGCCAAGGCCTGGTATATCGCCTCGCGCCCGCGCTGGCCGATCCGCAACAGACCGAATGGAAGCTGGCCTACGAAGATCCGGCGGCCATCGTCCTCATGCGCCATCCGCCGGCCGATGTCGCCCCGCTCGATTCTCTTCGCATCCTGACTCACATGGAAGCCGAGTGCAGCCTGCACTTGCAGCACGATCCCAAAATGCCGCTCTGCGCCCGCGCCCTGGCGCAGGTCTTCACGCAGGTCGGCGATCAGGCGCGCGCCCGCCAATGGTATGGGACGTACCAGCAATACACCAATTCCGCGCGGTGATTCTGTGATCGAAACGTAACTCCCGCGATATCTCGCCCCCATCCGCCGGCTTGTACAATAACGCTATGACACGCGCATGGACCCTTCTGAGCGTTCGCATTATCACGGCGGTTGCCCTCATTTCCTTCATCGCGATCCTGAGTTCGCAGCCGGCTCCGCGCGAGCACGTTGGGCCGCTCACAGGCGGCGGATTCCTGCTGAATAGCGGATGGGTTCTCGATCCCGTGGGCAAACAGGTGCCGCTCGACACGTTCCCCATGTCCTCGGCGCTCTCGCCCGATGGCAAATACCTGCTCGTACTGAACGGCGGATACCGGCCGCCATCCATCACCGTGATCGACGTTGCTTCGGGAACGGTGAAGTCGAGCGTGCCCGTGCCCGATGCCTGGCTCGGCCTCGCTTTCACCCCCCACGGCGACCGCGTCTACGTGGGCGGTGGCTCAAAGGCTTCGGTTTTGGAATTCACGTTTGCAGAGGGCGCGCTCACGCCCGCCCGCACCTTTCCTGTGCCGTCGCTCGATCACGTGAGCGGGCACGACATGATCGGCGATGTCGCCATCACCCCCGATGGCCGCACGATCTATGCGGCGGACCTCTATCACGATTCCGTGGTGGTGATCAATCCGCAATCGGGGATGATCATCGGGCGCGTCAAAACCGGCCGCCGGCCGTATCGCATCCTGTTCCATCTCGACGGCAAATCGTTCTTCGTCACCAGTTGGGCCGATGGCACGCTGGGCCATTACGACACCGCGAGCGGCACTGAACTGGCGCGCGTCCCGCTGGGAATGCATCCCACCGACATGGTGTGGCGCAACGGGGCAGTGACCGATTCCGACGGCGACGAAGTGAAGTACACCGCGCGGATTTTCGTGGCCGCCGCCAACACCAACAGCGTTTATTCGGTGGGCATCAACGCGGCGAAAGATCTCAGCGTGGTGGAGCGCATCAACATCTCCATGACGCCGCGCCAGCCGCTCGGCATGACGCCCTCGGCGCTGGCGCTCTCGCCCGATGGCAAACGCCTCTTCGTGGTCTGCTCCGATGGCAATGTGGCCGCGGTCGTCAATGTTTCGAGCTCGGTCAGCCATGTCGACGGATTTATTCCGACGGGTTGGTATCCGACGGCGGTTCGCGTTCTGCCTTCGGGAACTTTGGTGGTTCTCAACGGGCGCGGCACCCGATCCTACCCAAATCCCAATGGACCCGTCCCCAACAGACGTCCTTTGGCTGCCCACGAAGGCCCTCGCGAGCCGGGATATGTCGGGTATTTGCAGACCGGCACCGCATCGTGGATCGATCCGTTCACCGACGATCAACTCGCCGCGTGGACCAAAAAGGCGATGGAGCTCTCGCCCTACCGGGACGAAAAGCTCGATATCGCCAGCACGTTCCCGCCGCAGATCCAGCACGTCCTTTACATCGAGAAAGAGAATCGCACCTATGACCAGGTGTTGGGCGATATGAAGGAGGGCAACGGCGATGCCTCGCTGGTGCTGTTCGGCGAGAACGTCACGCCCAACCTCCACAAGATCGCCCGCGAATTCGTGCTGCTCGATAACTTCTACGTGAATGCCGACGTCAGCGCCGATGGCCAAAACTGGTCCACCGCGGCCATTTCGCCCGACTGGGTGGAGAAACTCTGGCCTTCGGAATACGCCGGGCGCCACAAGCTTTACGACTTCGAAGAGCAGGACATCACCGCGCTGCCGCCTGCCGGGTACCTCTGGACCAACGCCAACATGAAGGGCCTTTCGGTGCGCAATTTCGGCTTCGTGGTGGAAAACAAGAAGCAGATCGCACCCTGGGGCGGCGATCAGATCGAGAAGATCAACGATCCGATCATGGCGAAGGTCACCAATCGCGCCTATCGCGGTTTTGACCTGGATTACAGCGACGTCGACCGCGCCAAGACATTCCTGGCCGATCTCGCCGACTATGAAAAATCGGGCAATATGCCGCGCCTGATGGTGATGCGCCTGCCAAACGACCATACCGAGGGCTCGCGCGCCGGCAAGCTCTCGCCGCTCGCGTTCAATGCCGACAACGACGAGGCGGTGGGCATGATTGTGGAGGGCATTTCGAAGTCGAAATTCTGGGGCAGCACGGCAATTTTCATTTTGGAAGACGACGCGCAAGACGGCCCTGACCACGTGGATTCGCACCGCTCCCCCGGTTTCGTGATTTCGCCGTATGTGAAGCGCCACCAGGTGGACAGCCACATGTACAACACCACGTCGATGCTGCGCACCATCGAAATGATTCTGGGGCTCCGGCCCATGACGCAATTCGATGCCGCGGCACCGCCGATGACCGCGGTATTCCAGCCCACGCCGGACCTCACGCCATACACGCTCGAAAAGCCGCGCACGCCGCTCGATGTGCGCAATCCCCCGCGCGCCGCCGGCGAGGTGGCCGACAACATGAAGTTCGACCGTGAAGACGAAAATGACGACGACGCGTTGAACGAAGCGATCTGGCGGGCGGTTCGCAAGGACGCTCCCCCGCCGCCGGTGCGCAGTTACTTCGGGAAGTGAGGTTGGCTGGGTCGGGAGGTGGCGGGCCGTTCAGCGGCGCGCTCTCCGGGACTACTTTTTGTCCCTTCAGGCTACCGGATGCACCTGGACCAGCCTCACCCTCCGGCCCGAGGCCATCCGCCGGCTGGCATATACGAGGCCACAGAATCGGCCTTCTAAGCGCCGATTCGGCCGCGGGAGGTCGACGTTATTTTGTTGACTTTTTCGGGCCGGCCTTAACCCCTCGCTTTTCAGTCCTGGTGCTCTTGGTGCTCTTGGAAGCGGAACTCGCAGATGTGTTGTGAGCCGCCGTTGCCAGCCCTGTCATGAATAGCGCACCTGCTGCCAGTATGACGCCCACTCGCTTCATCATTTCCCGCCCCATAGTCTTGCCTTGTCCTCCGTCGATGGAAGCGTCTCCCTGGAGTTTGACTCCGAATAATCCTAGAATTTTTTCTTTTTCGGGGAAATTTTCTTGGGTCCAGCCTTGGTACCGCGTTTCGTTGCCATGGTGTCTCCTTTCGTTTGTTCGTCGAATTGACCCCGGTCCTTGAGAGCCCGCTCCTGCACCGTTGACCAAGTCTTGCCAATCAGGAACGCAGCACTCGGTGGCCACGCCAGGATATAATAGCCGAATAGTTTCACGATTACCCAGTACAATAGCACCAAGAACGCGGCGCTTGCAGCGACGGAGCTCAGCGCGGCAGCAACCGGAGAATCGGCGAACTTCTCAAATAGAATCTCGACGATTGCGAACCACAAAAAGCTCGTGAGCACTACGAAAATCTGAGGTGCCGGCCAGGAATACGCATTGGTCAGAACCGATTCGATGTAATTTGCATGAAAGAGGCCACCTGGCAGCTTTCCCGAGGGACTGTCGATCATATCGCCTTCGAAGTCACAGATGATTACGATGTGGGCCGCCAGGTCATTTAGAACAGCCTCCCCGCCCCCAAGAACATCCCGCGCGTCATAACCTCGTATCTCCGGCAATAGAGTAATTAGGGCATCCTGACCGTTCCGACTATGTGTTGCCAGCTCGTCCGAAATGGCTTTAGGGTCGTAGGCCGTAGCGGCCACCTGGGTTATGGTCGGCAAATTCTCGACAGTAGTCAGCGTCAGGTCCGTATAAGTTGACCACGTCAAAGGGAGCAGTTCGACGTCACAGTGGAGTCGTACTAAACCGTATCGCAAGCGGTCCGACGCCGGCAAAGGACGCCACTGCTGCGGGTCGAGCACTCCTTCCTCCGGTGTCAACGGATGTGGGAGACTCCCCTCCTGTACTTTATCGGGCAGGTCCATATGGCTGAGATCGGAGAGTCCGATCACGACGGGAAGTTTTTGGGTTGCTTCAAACAGTGCCTTCCGAAGCGCTTCCGATTCCGCCCTTCCAGGTGCGCATGTATCAGTACGGTAGGTATAGTCCAGGACGATCACGGCAGGAGGCCGTACTGCCTTAGTTAGCACCGATAGGAGATGGGCGTGGAGGAGCCTCGCATCGCAAGGATCGTTGATAACGTTGCCACCTCGAGATTGCGGGGTGATTCGGATCACTCGAGTAAAAACATTGCGAAGTCGCGGGTTACCAAGCCGAGTAAGACGGTGATAATAGTAGCTCAAGTTCAAGAAGGTCTCGGCGCCCCCCCTGGTGGCAGTACGAGTGCGCTTCTATAAATTCCGAAGCGTTTTCGAGCAAAAAGCTGATTCCCAGGCATGCAATGGACAGCGCCAGAAACCGCGTTCGCTTGTTCATTGCCATTGCGGGAGCATAACACACCAGCGCTCCGGCTTCAATCGCGTTTAGGCATCCGCTCCGCCGGTGTAGCGAGTGCTACAGTAATTTGGCTTTCCGTGGTCTACGCATAGCGAGTGCGGCTTTTTCTTACCGATGTCAAGACTACTCGCACAAACTCGCACAAGCAAATGAGTCCTCGTTTGCGGTCCTCAAATCTGGCTCCCTCGCGTGCAGTTCGACCGGGGCTTTATCTGTGTCCAGGCCGGACGGCCGCTGCTCGATACCTCATCCGCACCATCCGTCGAAGGCCGCGTGGTGAGCCCGATTACTTTCCACGCACTCGCCAGTTCATGCGGCCGCCGACAGCGCCCGACGAGCCTTTACCAACCCGCCGAATCGAGGGAGACCGTCGGCGTTTCGACGTGCGGAGTCCGCCCGGCAATAATTCCGCGGATATCGTTTCCGCCGTGCGAGCCGAAGCGGCGCGCCTCGCTGTCCGTTTCCTCAGATCGAGTTGACGCCCGACGCCAGGAATCCGCCGTCCACCGCGAGGCACTGGCCGGTAATGAAGCTGGCGGCATCCGACGCCAAGAGCACCGCAGCGCCGATCAGTTCCTGAGAGGTGCCGAACCGCCCCATGGGCGTGCGCAGCTTCAGTTCCCGCCCGCGCTCCGTGCCATCGAGGAACGCGGCGTTCAGGTCGGTGCGGAATACGCCGGGCGCGATGGCGTTGACATTGACGCCGGACTGGGCCCACTCCACCGCCAGGCTGCGCGTGAGCGAAAGCACCGCCGATTTCGACGCCGCGTACGCCGTTACCTGCACCAGCGCCACATAAGAATTCAGCGAAGCAATGTTGACGATGCGTCCGCGCCGGTGGGCCGCCAGCGCCGGGTAAAACGATTGGCAACTGCGCAGCATGCCGGTGAGATTGACGTCCATCAGGCCGTTCCATTCGGCCTCGCCGACGTCGACGGTGGGCTTGCGGAAGATCTGGCCGGCGGCGTTCACCAGGATGTCGACTTGCCCGAATTGCGCGAGAATGGCGTCGCGGAACTGGTCGATGGACTCGCGGCTGGCAATGTCGCACATGCGGCGCAGGGTGCGGCCGCCCGCGCGCTCCACTTCGCCGCACACCTCGTCGACCATCGATTCGCGCCGGCCGGTGGGCACCACGTCGGCTCCGGCGGTAGCGAGTCCGGTGGCCAACTCGCGGCCCAGGCCGGACGTACCGCCGATTACGGCGGCGACCCGGCCGGTTAGATCCATCAGGTTCCTGGCTGGCATGTTTGCTCCTCAAAAGCACCGCTCGAAAAAGCACCGCTCCCTTGCGGTCGCGGCTCAGTAAGAGTGAATTATCTTTGAATTCGCGACGAGCCGCCCTTGGCGAACGCCTTCACTTGCTCGAGCGTCGCCATGGTGGTATCGCCCGGGAATGTGGTGAGCAGCGCGCCGTGCGCCCATCCGAGTTTCACCGCTTCCTCAGGCGATTCGCCGGAGAGCAGTCCATAAAAGAAGCCCGACGCGAAGCCGTCACCGCCGCCCACGCGATCGTATACATCCAGTTCCGCCACCGGCGCGGTATAGGTTTTGCCGTTGACCCACGCCACCGCGCTCCAGCTATGGCGGGCGGTGGAGTGCACCTCGCGCAGCGTGGTGGCCACCACCTGGATCTGCGGATGCTTGGCCACGGCGCGGTCGATCATGCCGAAGAACGCGCCCGGATCGAGATTCGATCTGCCCGAGGCCACTTCCGGCCCGGCGATCCCCAGGCCCTTTTGCAGATCTTCCTCGTTCCCCACCAGCACATCCACGTTCTGGACGATGCGGTTCAGCACTTCGCCCGCGCGCGCGGTGCCGCCGGAGATCTTCCAGAGCTTCTCGCGATAATTCAGGTCGAACGACACCACGGCTCCGGCCGCTTTGGCCGCCTCCATGCCTTCGATCACCACATCCGCGGTGGTCGGGGACAGGGCCGAAAAGATGCCTCCACTGTGGAACCAGCGGACTCCGCCGGCAAAAATCGCGTTCCAATCGAAATCGCCGCGCTTCAGCAGGCCGGCGGCTTCGTTGGAGCGGTTATAGAACACCACCGGGGCGCGCACGCCGAAGCCGCGGTCGCTATAAACCGTGGCCATATTGGGTCCGGCCACGCCATCGTGGGCGAAACGCTTATAGAACGGCCGCACGCCCATGGCGCGTACCCGCTCGTGGATCAGATCGCCGATGGGGTAATCCACCATAGCGGTGACGATTCCGGTTTTCAGCCGGAAACAATCGGACAGATTGGCGGCCACATTGAATTCGCCGCCGCTCACGTGGATATCGCAGTGCGTCGCCTTGCGGAAGGGGACGATGCCGGTATCGAGGCGGTGAACCAGGGCGCCAAGGGACACCAGGTCCAGGTCTCCCTGTTGAGGAATCCGAAAAGTTTGGCTCATTTCGTGTACACTCCACGCTATTTTCCCGACGCCGCAACTGTCAAGTGGGTTATGCCTGAGGTTATCGTTTAGCAGGATTGAAAGGGACCACGCTTTTGTTACCATTGATGGTGATAAAAGAGACAAATCCGGATGATCTCGCTCCGCAAAGAGATTCGGGACGCAGAGAACGCCGAAGCTCGCTTCCGCGCAGTTACTAAGGCTTTTCTCGGCTTGATTTTTGCGGTTCCCAAAGCGGCGTTGCCGGCCAACGCGGAATTAGCGGCGCAATCGCGGGAAAGCCTGGAGAAAGCCGCGGAGGCGCTTAGAACCGAGCCGCGTGTGCCGGAAATCGATGCCGCCGGCGCCGTCGCCGTCCAACAGGTGGACGAAATTTGTAAGTCGAATAAGATCGCGATCGAAGAACGCGACGCGGCCTTAAAGGAAGTTGTCGAGACGGTAGCCTGGGCCATCAACAGCTTCAAGAGCCACGGGGAACGCCACAAATCCAACCTAACCAGGCTGGCGGACGGGTTCGAGACGCTTTCGCGCGTGGAGGACGTTAGCGAACTTCGCCGCCGCTTGCGGGAAGATGTGGCCGTCCTGCGGCAGACCGTCGACCAAATGCGCCAGGAAAACGAAGAGTCGGTTCGCCGGTTGGAGACCCAGGTGGTCGCGTTCCAGGAGCGCGTGGAACAGGCCCGAAAAGAATCCGGCGTCGACCGTCTGACCGGTCTGGGGAGCCGCCGGGAAGCCGAGCGGCATCTGCAAAAGGCAGCCAGGCGCGAGGGCTTGATTTGCATCGTGCTGTTCGACATCGAGGGTTTTACGCAAATCAACCAGGCTCACGGCACGATGTTCGGCGATAAACTTCTGAAGGCGCTCACGCACGCGCTGCGCGAACGGTTTCCGGGAGAGGGCGTGCTGTTCCGCTGGGGCGCCGACGAATTCCTGGCCATCGCGGAAGGATCGCAGAAGGCGCGGCTCGACCAGGCGCGAGGCATTTGCGAATCGTTTGCGATGAGCAGTTATTTCACCGCCGAAAGCGGGGCCAAGCAGAACGTGAGCGCGAAAGTGGCATGTGGCGCGGCTCAAATGGTCCGCGGGGAAAGCACAGACGACTGGTACCGCCGCGCCAGAGAAGTCCTGGAGCAAATGCGCGGGAGCCTACGCACGTGACTACTGCCATTGGTGTCGAACAGACCCTCAGCGATCTTATCGGATTCCAGTGCGCACTCGTGGCGCTCCGGGGTGTCGGGCCGGAGGCATCGGAAGAGATGCTTTGGCAGACGCTCCTGGCGGCGATTGCGGAGCAGTATGGGTTCGGCCGGGTGTGGTACGGGCGCACGACGTCCGATGGTCTGCGTCCGGCAGTTTCGGTGCCCGTGATGGCGCCGGAGATGGAAGATCTACCCGCCGAGATCGAGGAGGGTTCTGCGATTCTGGCCAGCGCCGATCTCTGCCTGCCGGTGAACATCGAAGGCCGCCTGGAAGGACGGCTGGTGATACAATTCGGCGGCGCGGTAACGGCCGACCGCGCGGGACAATTGCGCCTGCTGGCCACCGAAGCGGCCATCATGATCGCCGAGCGGCGCGCCCGAACGCGGTCGGCGGAGGCTCTGAAACAGGCGAAATGGCAGGCCGAAGCGGCGAATCGCGCCAAAAGCCTTCTGCTCGCCAACATGAGCCACGAGATCCGCACGCCGATGACCGGTGTGGTGGGATTCACGAACCTGCTGGCGGGCACCGCGCTCACGCCGGAGCAGCGGGAGTATGTGGATGGCATTCGCTCGAGCGGGGAAGCGCTGCTCACGCTGATCAACGATATTCTGGATTTCTCCAAAATCGAAGCCGGCAGGTTGGAGCTGGAATCGTGTCCTTTCGAACTCCGGCCGGCGGTGGAGAAGGCCGTCGCGCTGTTCACGGCGCGCGCCAAAGAGAAAGGGCTGGTGCTCTCAGTCGCCGTGGATGCGCGTGTCCCGGCGACGATTTCCGGAGACGCAGGCCGGCTGCGGCAGATTCTCATCAATTTGCTGGGCAATGCCGTCAAGTTCACGGAAGAGGGCGAAGTGGCCCTCACTGTGACGGCATGCGATGCACCCGGCAAATGGCGGCGGATTTCGTTCGTGGTGCGAGATACCGGGCCGGGAATCGCGCCCGAGCATCAGCAGCGGATATTCGATTCGTTCAGCCAGGTGGACCCGAGCATCAGCCGCAAATACGGCGGCACGGGGCTGGGCCTCGCGATCAGCCGATCGCTCGCCGAGCGGATGGGCGGGCACCTGCGCGTGGAAAGCCGGCCCGGACACGGCGCGTCATTCTCTTTCAACATTCTTGCCGAGACGGCGGAATTGCCGCAGGCGCAGGCCGCCGCGCCGCCCGCGCCCGCGCGTCCGACGGACCTGCCCGCCCTCAAGATCGTCGTCGCCGACGATAACGTTGTGAATCGAAAGGTGGCGGTGAGTCTGTTGAAGCGACTGGGGTACCAGGCGGACTCCGCGTCAGACGCCAGAGATCTGCTGGCCAGGCTCGCGCACACCGCGTACGACGTGGTGTTTATGGACGTGCAGATGCCGGAAATCGATGGCCTCGAAGCTACGCGGCGCATTCGCGCGGACCTGCCCGCCGAGCGGCAGCCGCGCATCGTCGCAATGACCGCCGCGGCGTTTCCCGAGGATCGCGCACGGTGCCTGGACGCCGGAATGAACGACTACATCGCCAAGCCGGCGTCGCTCGAGGACCTCGCGGCGGCATTGCGGCGCGCGGGGGAAAAATAGCCAGCGCCCTTTTTGTGGGGCAGGCAGCCACGATCGGCTGCGCCACTTGAGTGCAAAAAAAAGCCATGGCACGAAGGGGAAGTGCCGTGGCGGTTACTGCGCCTCGAAGCTAACTGGTAATTTCACAAACTTATCTTCGCAGGCGTTCGGGGCTCCCTTCCCCGGAACGCCTTCTATATGTATGTCCCCTCCCGCCGGCCTGAAATTCACCGGTCCGGGGCCCAGAGTAAACTCCCCATGATCGGCGGATATCTTTACGGCTTTTGGACTATCCAGAGCAACGTTGTCGAATAGCATCCCCAGGCGATGTGATGCGTCGAAGCCATCCAGCGTGATTTTCCCGGGGCCGATGATGCGCACGTTGCGGAGGGTGATATCCGTGAACACGGGCAGCTTATCCGTGGCTTCCCCCCGGAAAGAATAGTTGGAATCCATGTAAATCGGATTGGTGGTGTCTTTGATGCAGACGTCTTCATAAACTACGTCGTGCACCAGGCCGCCGCGGCTGGAATTGGATTTAATTCGAATGCCGTTGTCGGCGCCATCGATGGAAAGATCGCTCACGCGAATGGCGCTGGCTCCGCCATCGGTCTCGCTGCCGATCGAGATGCCGTGGCCGTAATAAAAATGGTTGTGCGCAACGGTGATGTGAGTGGTCGGCCCGGGCAGTCCGGCTTTGATGGCCACGTTGTCGTCGCCGGCGCGGATGAAGCAATGCGTGATGGTCACATTGGTCGAGTTGCCGGGGTCGATTCCATCGGTGTTGCGGCCGGCCTTGGGCGTATCGATGATCACACCCCACGCGGTGAACCCGTTGCCGCCGTTATACGCCACGTGGAAATTCGGCGAATTCCGCAGGCGGATGCGATACAGCGTGAAATCGTCGGCGTGCGAGAGCACCAGGATGCGCGGGCAATTCTGGTTGAGGTTCGTGACCTTCGCCTGCTGCGCCAGGTCCCACCAACTCACTGTCTGGCCGGTCAGCGTGGAGGGTCCGCGCCCGTCGATCCAGCCGTCGCCCATCACGCCGGCATGCGCCACGTGGTCGCCGGTGATGAGCGCCTTACAGCCGCGGCCGCCCTTGTTCACCACCCCGCAACTGCCCGGTGAAACGTCGTAGTCGCGCGGATTGCGGGAGGCGTAAAGAATGGCATCGCCGTCGATCACGAGCGTCACGCCGGCGCGCAGTTGGAACGGACCGGAAAGGAACGCGCGCACATCGCCGGCAGATTTCAATTCCACCGCCTGACCCGCCGCGCAACGGTCGAGCGCGTCCTGAATGCGCGCCGTGTCGGGGCGATTCTCGTCCGCCTCGGAGAGCTTCGCGGGAAGCTTCGCCGTCAGCACCGCGCAGGATGGCGGAATGACGGGCTCGGTGACGTTACGGGTATCCTGGGCACTTGCTGTGAATGCGACAATCGCGAAGGCAAGAATTGTGCCCGAATACCTCATGCGCCTAAGAACAGGGGCTCGATGTGCCTCCTGAAAAGATTCTCCGTAACGTTGCGGGAGATGGATTCCTCGCACGCTTCCAGCATGCGTGTGTAGCGCTCTCCCATCTTGGCCGCCACCTTATAGCCCACGTGCAATAACTGCCGCACATGCGGGTTGAAAAGAGGATTCCGCTGGTCGTGGCGCACAGTGGCGGCGTACTGCTCCGATGTCCAGCAGGCAAGGGCCGCGGGAGACGGCAGGCATTTCCTATCGATATCGATCACCGCCGCGTACGGGGCGCAGAGTTCCTCGCAGTGCTCGTACGCCACGGCATAGATCTCCTTGGCCATGGCCAGACCTTCGCCGCCCGCTTCCGCGAGTCCGATGAGTTCTTCCAGCCACGTGGTGCCGGCGGTCTTTACGTGGATTCCGGCGCCAGTCTCGCGCAGCGTGCGCCGAATGGGCGCATAGATGGAGAACTTGTCGCTGCCGGAATGCACGCTGAGCTTGAGGTTGGGAGCGAGGCCGTACTGCCGGACCGCGAACGCAATCACCGCGATATCGGCGCGGAATTCCCGCTCGAACTGCTCCACATTGCCCACGTAGTCGACGCCTTTGTTGAATCTGCCGGTGAATTTCGGAGCGATGGTCTGGATGGGAATGCGGGCGTCGGCAATGGCCGCCAGAATCAGCAGCAGTTCCGGAGAAGTTTGCGGCGAGTCGGTCTCATCCATGGAAATTTCGGTGACGAACTGGCCGCCATCTTTGCTCCCGGCGATGTGGCGATAGATGGCGGCGGCATCGGTCACCGCGGCCAGGTATTTGTGGGCCGCGGCACACGCCTGCTCGGACGTGACGGTGAACGGTTCGGGGATGCCGGGGATTTCGATGCACCCGATAAGCTCGGAGTGGCGGCGCAGAAAGTCCTCCACTACGCCCGGAGCGGGCGGCCGCCCGATGGTGTTCGCCACGTCGAGCGTGAAGAAATTGCAGGGGTCGAGAAAGCGGTCGACGGTGCCCAGGTTGATGTGGTCGGCGTCCAGATAGTAAGGGCACGCCCAGCCGAGATCACGGACGGCGCGGTCGGCTGCGGCGCGCGTTCCCGAGGGGTCGGACCCGACGATGAGGTGCTCGCGGTTCGACTTGTTCCAGACGGGGATGATGATGGCGCCTTGCCGCGCTGCCAACATACAAGCGGTCAACTGCGGCTTGGCCTGGTGCGCGAAACGGTCGCCGACGCCGAGGGAGTATTTCTCCAGATACGTTCTGGTCACAGATCGGTCCTCTTCTTGCAGCGTACCTTAGACCCCTTCTTGCAACCACTGTAGGTTCCGGCGCGCGTCGCGGTCAACCATAATTTGCTAAAGCACTTATTTAGGAAAACTCAAAATCACCGGCGCCCTTTAGCCGAGCTTAAATGTGGATTTAATAAGACTGGGTTGACAGCCACCCGCCGGTGATTGACCTTAAACTTATGACGCGCAGAGGATTTCTCGGAGCTGCCGCGATTATCGGGGCCGGCGCCGGGCGGCGATTGCGTGCCTGGCAGGCGCCCGAACGCGTGAAACAAATGGAGGCGATCGTGGCGCGCATCCGCCCGCCGCGGTTTCCCGATCGCGTGTTTGACATCACCAAACACGGCGCCATCGCGGGCGGGGAGAAGGATTCGAGCCAGGCGATCGCTGCGGCCATCGAAGCGTGCGCCAAGGCGGGCGGCGGCCGCGTGATAGTGCCCAAGGGCGAGTTTCTCACCGGACCGGTCCACTTGAAGAGCAATGTCAACCTTCACCTGGAAGAAGGTTCGGTGCTCAAGTTCCTCACCGACCCGCAATGGTATCTGCCCCCCGTGCTGACGCGCTTCGAAGGCACCGAGTGCATGAACTATTCGCCGCTGATCTATACGTTCCAGCAGAATAACATCGCGGTGACCGGCACGGGCACGCTGGATGGCCAGGCGGATAACGAGCACTGGTGGGCGATGCGCACCAACGCGAGGGCGGATGCCGACGCCCTGGTGGCCATGGCCGACAAGGACGATCCGGTAGACCAGCGCGTTTTCGGCGAGGGCCATTATCTGCGGCCGAATTTCTTCCAACCGTACCGCTGCAACAACGTGCTGATCGAGGGCATCAGCATTCGCAATTCACCCATGTGGGAGCTGAATCCGGTGCTATGCCGCAACGTGACGGTGCGGAACGTGAAGATCGCCAGCTTCGGACCGAACAACGATGGTTGCGACCCCGAGAGCTCGACCGACGTGCTGATCGAAGGCTGCGTTTTCCAGACCGGCGACGATTGCATTGCCATCAAGAGCGGCCGCAATCGCGACGGCCGCCGCATCGGCGCCGCCTGCGAGAACATCATCATCCGCGATTGCACCATGAAAGACGGCCATGGCGGAGTATCGTTGGGGAGCGAAGGCTCGGGCGGCATCCACAACGTGTTCGTCGATAACTGCCGCATGGACAGTCCGCACCTGCAGCGCGCGCTGCGGCTGAAGACCAATTCGTTCCGCGGCGGATCGTACGAGAACGTGTACTTCACCAACATCGCGGTGGGAGAGGTGGCGGAGGCGGTCATCGAGGTGGATTTCTTTTACCCCGAATACGCCAATCGCGATGGGCGCGGCGGCCCATTCCATCCCCTGGTGAAGAATGTGGTGGTGGAACACGTGACCTCGGAGAAGAGTAAGCGCGCCGTATACCTGCGCGGGTACCCCGACGCGCCGGTGAGCGGAGTGCGCATCGCGCATTGTTCCTTCAACAACGTCGCCCAGAACGACGTGATCGAGAACGTCGCGGATCTTCAATTGGAAGACGACACGCGCAACGGCAAACCGATGATGCGGTAGGACGGTTCGAGACAAGTTGTCTCGGACAATTCGCGCAAGTGGCTTGTTTTCAGCAGAGGCGCGAAATTTTCAAGACAAGTTGTCCTGACCACAGCGCTCCCTCTGTGGTAGAACCATTACGAGGAAGCCCCCGATAAGTACAGAGATGAATACAGAAATGTTACGCGACATGGCGCGGCATCAGGCTTGGGCGGATGCCGCGCATTGGAAGGCGCTTCACGAGAACAGCACGCTCCTGGAAGATGCCGAGATCCGCAAGAGGCTGAACCACATGGTCTCGGCGCTCGGCATGCTGACCCTACTGGCGCAAGGCGGTACACCGGATTTTTCCGGCGTAAAAGAGATCGAGCCCGCCGACCAGCTCGAGGCGGCGCTGGCAACGGCCAACTCGGAACTGATTGCGGCAATCGACAGCGTCGACCTGGAAAAGATGATCCCCCTTCCCCGCGGCCCGCACGGCCCGTGGGAAGCACCCGCCGGTATGCTGCTCCTGCAGGCGATCACGCATAGTCAGCATCACCGCGGCCAGAACGCTTCGCGAATGCGGCAGCTTGGCGTCAATCCGCCGATGACGGATTTCATCGTCTGGTACGCGATGGGCCGGCCGTAGACGCGGGTGGATTGCACGGGTTATCAATAGGTGATAACCTCGGGACGATGGGTTGGCGGGATCGAGATCCGGGCGCGGAGGTGCTGCTGGATCTCGATGGCCAGGTGTTCGTGGTTGACGAGCAGGCGGTTACTGGGTCCGGTTCTCGGTCAATCGGATCGGTTCTACACCTGAGCGGCCGCATGGGCTGAGGTATTCATTGACGCTGCACGGCCCGGACGGCAGCCGGCTTATTGGATTTGACAACGCTCATTCGGTCCGGGAGTCGCGCGGGCCTGGCGGTAAGAGCCGAGGCGCGCTGGATCACAAGCATCGTCTGGGAACCACGCGGCCTATCGGTTCAAAGACGAGGCGACGCTGGTCGCAGATTTTTGGTCTGAAGTGGACCAACTCTTGAAAGAGAAGGGAGTCATCTCATGAGGACGCTTCATGTTGGAATTGCCAGTTACGAACAGATGAAAGCCCGGACGCTGGCGATCGCCCGCGGCAAATACAAGCCGGCGGCCGGCGAGCCAAAGGTCTGGTTTACCTCCACTGAGAGCTTCGCCAGGATCCTATCCGATCGCAATCGTGCCTTGCTTGGGATCATCGCCGAATCCAGCCCCGAGTCCCTGGCGCGCCTGGCCGAACTAACCGGACGAAAAAAATCGAACCTCTCGCGCACGCTGAAGACCATGGAGCAGTACGGCTTCGTTCAGCTCAAACACGGGCCGCGGGGCTCGATCGTCCCGAGAGTTCCGTACCAGAAGATCTCGTTGACGCTGCCATTGTCAAAACCGGAGTTTCTCGGAACCGAAGCCGCATGACCGTACGCGTAATGCTCGCTCTTCTGTTGCCCTGCCGCTCGTCGCCCAGTTCATTGTTGCTGAATGGACTCCAAATATGCGGTGAGGATCTCAAGCCTTTCGCTGGCGCGCCGTCGAGCGGTGTTTGTTCTTGCATCGAACACACCACCCCAGATGGGCATCGGTTTGGAGCCGTGATGAGCGGGTATGTCCACGAACCCAACAAGGATGCCCCAGACTCGTCCGGCTGGAAATGTCCCTCCGTTTCGCTTGCTCAGCGCCGTTAGATCGCTGCGCACATTTGGATGCTCACCGGCTGCGCCAGCGTTCCGCTTGCCATCCTTGCCATGACAACCGGCGCATCGGGCCACGTAAACCTCGTGGCCTTTCGGTTGGGTGTGCCGTGTCCCCGCAGTTACGCCTGGCGCGAACATCATCATCATTCCAAGAGCAATCGTCAGGCAGGGAGGAAACATTTCACACCTCCACATCCAGTTTAGCGCGCGATTCCGGCGGGAGTCGCGGCCGGCCATCCGTTCTTGAAACTTGCTTGCAACTAGAAGATTGCATTAGCTTTTTTCTCCTTCTGTCATTGACAATCCCAATGTGCGGGACTATAGTCGCAAGTGGGCGGCGGGATGCTTAGCGCCGTCCCTCGGTGTAGGTGGATCCTCGGCAAGCGAGGCGTCCGCGCAGCAAACAGGCCGCTACCCTCAGCCATCGAAAGATGCTGTGTGGAGGGTGAACTGGAACTCCCGGACTAAGGGTTTTCTGAATGTGGCTGAGGTCGTCGGATCTCTCACGGCGCGCGGTGCTAAAGCTTGGACCAGTGGGGAAATCCGGCTCCAATCGTTCGCGATTCGCTGCCAGAAAGGTATATGGAACCGAACGTCGACGAGCCTCCGAGTAGCGGAGGCAAGACGTGGCAATTCCGGCTGTGATCCGATCGTAGTTTCCGGTCGCCTCGCCCGCCGCCTCTGCCACGCTTCACGGTGGTGAAGGTGGGGGGTGAGACCCTCATAGTTCTTCCCCCAAGTATCTCGAAGACGACCACGCGGGCCCATGGAGCTCGAAGGTGATTGGTGTGCGTGCACGCGCACGGAGAGGGATGGGCCCCGCCAGGTACGGGACTCGCCATGAACGTCTTAGCAAGGCTCTACTACCGTTACCAAAAGCTGCTCAAGATGCTGCGGCTGTACCTGATGATCGCCGGTCCCGGCATTATCGTCATGGTCGCCGACAACGATGCCGGCGGGATCACCACTTACACCGCCACGGGAGCTCAGTACGGTTTTCATTTGATCTGGTTTCTCATACTGCTCGGCCCGGTGGCTTATTACGTTCAGGAAATGACCGTGCGGCTCGGCGCCGTCACCAAGCGCGGCCACGCCGAGGCCATTTTCCATGCGTTCGGGTCATTCTGGGGCTGGTTCTCCCTGCTAGACCTGGTGCTGACCGACTTCCTGACCATGATCACAGAGTTTATCGGCATGACCGCCGCTATGAAGCTGTTTGGGGTGCCGGACTGGGTGACCGTTCTGGCGGCCTGGCTGCTGATGAGCTGGATGGTTCTGCAAGGCCGCTACTGGACCTGGGAGAAGCTGGCGCTGGTCTTTTGCGCCCTCAACCTGATCTATGTCCCCGCGGCCTTTCTGATCAATCCGCCCATACATGAGATCCTGCGCGGAAGCGTGATCCCCCATTTTCCGCCGGGAGGATTTACTAACGAGCTGTTTTTTCTGTTGATGGCCAACATCGGCACCACGATCGCGCCCTGGATGATCTTTTTCCAGCAGAGCGCGGTGGTGGACAAGGGGCTGCAAGAAAAAGATATGACTGGTGGCAGAATCGATACCGCCGTGGGATCTGTGCTGACGGTGGTCGTGGCAGTTTTCTGCATCATCCTGACCGCTACGTTAGTTCCCGGTCAACACATTGAGGATGCCGCGACGGCGGCCATGAAGTTCATGGCAATCAACAAGCATCTTGGGGCGTGTCTGGCGATCGGGCTTTTCGACGCCGGCCTCCTGGGCGCGATCTGCATCTCGCTGGCGAGTTCGTGGGCGTTTGGCGAAGTCTTCGGCTGGGCTCACTCGCTCAATCACAAGCTAAAAGAAGCGCCGTGGTTCTACGCCTATTACATGTTCGTACTCCTGGTCGCGGGCGTTGTGGTGCTGATTCCCGGCGCCCCGTTAGTGCTGATTACGCTGTTCGTCCAGGTGATCGCGGTGACTCTCTTACCCGCGGCTCTGGTATTTCTCATCCTCTTGCTGAACGATGAGGAGACTATGGGCGAACACAAGAACACGCTGTTCCAGAACGTGGCGAACATCGGCATTACCGCCATGATCATCATCGTTTCCACGTTGTACGGAATCAGCGCACTGTTTCCAGGTCTTCTGAAATGACGGAATCGGAGAAGGAGCCATGATCGTAACCATTTTCCGAAGCACGATGCAGACCGTTCGAGGGATAAACCAGAAATACGCTACGCCGCATCTGAAGACCACGCGCCTGGTCAGGATCTGTCTGGGACTGCTCCGGGCGTATCTGTTTCTGCTCATCGCGATCCTGTTGTTCAAGTTCATTCATTCGCTCCATTAGAAGGAGGGCAAGCCAATGAACGGTATCGCAAGGAACCCGATTGAAGAGACGCTGTTCCTGTCCCAGCTTGTGGGCACGCGCGCCTACGTCAAGAGCCGAAAGATTGGCAAGGTCGGCGACCTCGTGGCTGTTGACCAGGGCAAAGTGGCCGAAGTCACCCACTTCCAGATCGCTCGCCCTTTCGGCGACCCGGCAATAATGGTTCCGCTTGCTCTGGTTCGCTCTATCAGCCCCCGGGAGGTCGTGCTGGAGATCGATCGGCCCGAGACCTATCAGCGGGCGCTCGCGGCCGAAGAAGTCCTGCTGAGGGACTATCTGCTGGACAAGAAAGTGCTTGACATGGACGACCGCGAGGTCGAGGTGGTGTACGACATACGCCTGGCGCGGACGGGCGGCAGGCTCTACGTGGCGGACGTCGATATCAGCCACTATGGCTTGTTGTGCAGGCTGGGCCTGAGGGGCGTCGCCAACTATCTCTACCGGCGCCGTGGCGCGCCGAAGAAAAGGCTCATTCCGTGGTCCTATGTGCAGCCGCTGCCGCCGCAACTCGGCACCCTGCAGGGCCACGTGAAGCTCAGCGTCCTGAAGGAGAAGTTGTCGGACATTCACCCCGTGGACCTGGCCGACATCATCGAGGAATTGGACAGCTCCCAGAGGGTAGTGGTGATGGAGGGCCTGGACACGGAACACGCCTCCGACACCCTGGAGGAAATCGATCCGGCCGTTCAGCGCGATGTTGTGGTCTCGCTCGGCAAGGAGTGGGTGGCGCAACTGATCGCCGACATGACTCCCGGCCAGGCCGCGGATATCTTGTCGGTCCTGCCCGGCGAAGAGAAACGCGCCATCATGCGCCTGCTCGAGCCCGCCATGGTTGCGAAGATCGAAGACATCATGGAGAAACAGGACACCACGATCCTGAATTTCTCGACAACCAACTTCTTCAAATGCCCGGCGGAGATGACCGTGGAGCAGGCGCACACGCGGTTCCGGCAGGCAGCCCAATCGATGGACGTGGTGATGTACTTTTACGTCGTAGACCCCTCGGACAAACTACTGGGTGTTATAGACATCCGCGAGATGTTCGCGGCGCAGGACACCACCCTGTTGAAGGATCTGATGGTCGAGACCGTCATCAGCCTTCCGGGGACAGCGACCATGAAGCAGGCGTCGGACATGTTTCTGCGATACGGGTTCCGGGCACTGCCCATTACGGACGAAAGCGACGTCATTCTGGGCGTCGTGCCCTACCGGGACGTGATGAATCTGAAACATCGAATGCTGGACTGAAATGAATCGGCTGCTTCGAATCGGTTTCCTAAACTCGAGCTTCCTGTGCCCGGTGACGCTGCTCCGCGGGCAGGATGTCGCGGATCCAGCCGAGCGGGCCGGCGGCAAATGGCGGAGCATTCAACCATGCTGGACCTGATTATGGAACTGCTTGCGATCTTGTTGATTGCGTTCGTGTGCTGCAGCCCATTCCTGACAGGCTGGGCGAAAAAGACGATGCGGCGCGCCAGGCATCGCAGAGCTGCTTTCCCCAGGGTATAGAGTCACTACTTCTTGGCCGCCAGTTCCGCCTCGAGAAATCGCGCCACGGCGTCGGTGAGCGACCGCCGCCGGTCTGTCTTGGCCATTGCCAGCGCCTGCGTGCGCGCCAACCTGCGCCCTTGCACGCGAAACAAGTGGAAAAAGCGCTGTCCGCGGCGCAGCGCCGATTCCGGCAGCACCGAATAGCCGAATCCCGCTTCCACCGCTTTCTTGATGGCCTCGGTATCGTCGGCCTCCATGATGACCCGCGGCGCGATCCCCATGTCGCGCAGGAACTGCTCGATCATGGTGCGCATGTTGCTGCGCTTGGGATAGAGCAGAAACGACGCGTGCGCCAATTCCGCCGGCTGAATGATCCCGATGTGCGCTCCGCTCACGCGCTGCGGCGCCGGCTTCAGCACCAGCAGTTCTTCCTCATAAAGAGGAATCAAATCCAGGTTTTCGTTGGCGAAGGGAAGCGAAATCAGCGCCAGATCGAAGCGGCGGTCGAGCAGGCCGGCTACCATCTCCTCCGTGGCGGAGACCGTGATCTCGATGGGCGTATTGGGGAATTTCTTGCGCAGTTTGCGCAGCGGCGCTCCCAGCCGATGAATCAGTGTGCTGGCGCCGGTGGCGAAGTGGAAGGGGCGTTTATCGGTGAGCGGGTCGCCGGAGAATTCCTGCTCTATCTGCCGCACCTGGCTGAGGACGGCGCGGGCGTGGTCGGCGAGCCGTAGGGCGGCCGGAGTTGGCACCAGGTGTTTGCCGCGGCGGATGAAGAGTTCGGTCTGCAAATGGTTGGCGAGCGAGTGGAGTTGCAGACTGACGGCGCCCGGCGAAAGGTGATTCCTGTCCGCCGCCCGCGTCACGCTCGACTCCTCGATCACTGCCAGGAACAACTCCAGTTGCCGGAATTCCATAGCCTTGTTGTACAGCATCGCACATACTGTAAGCATGGGTGACGCTACCGAGCCGTTCGAGTTGCCGATCCGCGTGGAACGTGCGGACATCGACGAGCTCGGCCACGTCAACAATGTGACTTACGTGCGTTGGGTGCAGGACGCGGCGGTAGCGCACTGGAGAGCAGCCGCGCCGGCCGAAGAGCTGGCGCGGCTATTCTGGATCGTACTCCGCCACGAAATCGATTACCTGCATCCCGCGCATCTGGAAGACCGCATCGCCGCCCGCACCTGGGTGGGAACCGCCACGCGCGTGCGATTCGAGCGCCACACCGAAATCGTCCGCGTCACGGATGGGCGCGTTCTGGCGCGGGCACGCACCCTGTGGTGCCCAATCGATGCCGCCACGCGAAAGCCTACCGCCGTGAGCGCCGAAGTGAGGGCGCATTTCTCGGTCCCCGCTACTTCGGCGCTGCCAGGGGCCGCAGACGGTCCTTGTTGATCTTGAGCACCACGCCGGCGTTCCGGTCGGCCACTTCGCTCACTTTATACTCCGCGGCCGTGCCGAGAACCTGCGCTACTTCGGAACCGGTGAGCTTGTAGTCGTCCATCAGCCATTGCGCCATATTGGCGGTGGCCTCCCGAAAGGCATCGTCGATCGATCCCTCGAGCCCCATCGCCATGATGTGGGTGGCCGATTCCACTCGCGGGCCGGGCACAGCCTTGCGCGGCAGCACGTCCACCGTGAATTCCACGTCCATCGACGTTTCGAGCGCGTTGCCATTCAGTTCGCCATCGCCCTGTGCCGCGTGCCCGTCGCCGACGTAGACCAAAGCTCCGGGCACGTTCACGTGGAGATAGATGGTGGCGCCCTCCGCCACTTCGTTGAAATCCATGTTGCCGCCGAAGCGGCCGGAATCGCCGGTTCCGGGCGGCGCCTGCGCGCTTCCCGTGGCGACGGCGACGCAGCCCAGCATGGGATGCAGCGGCACGGTGTAATGGCCCAGATGTTCGCCGGGCTTTTCGGGCGTGGCGACGCCGCGCTCGCGGTCGAGATGCCAGCGCACATTCTTGAAACCATCCTTCACCTTCACAGCGAGGTCGCTATCCACGCCGCGGTCCACGATGCCATCGTCGCTGATGGCCCAATCGCGATTGAGTCGCAAGTGCACCAGGTGAATTGCCACCACATCGCCCGGCGCGGCGCCAGCCACATAGAACGGACCGGTCTCCGGATTGCCGCCCAGCACGCGCGTCACGCCCTTTTCATCGGTGCCGCCGGCGTCCACGGTGGTGGTGTGGACGGTGTCGCCGGGCGAGATCGTCAGCACCGGCGTATTGAACGGCGAGAACTGGCGGTAGAACGTGGTGGGTACGAAATCGTGGCGCTGCGGCGGTCCGGCGCGGCGCTGGGGTGCGGCTGTCGCTGTGAACTTATGGCTGGCCGGATGGTCTTTGTCGTCGCTGTCGATGAAGATCATCGTGCCGGAAATCGCGCCGCCCTGAACGGTGCCCGTCAGTTCTTCCGTGCCGCCCTGATCGTCTTTGGCCAGGAAATGGATAGCGTTTCCGTTCACCGTACCTTCCAGCTTGTCGCCGCCGAAATTGCCGGTGAGTTTTTCTCCCTGCTGGTCGAGTTCCATCTGGTAGTTGATCGGCGTGCCGTAGAAATCGGCCGTTGCGAACCATTTGCCCGTGAGCGTGGGCGTCTGCGCCGGCAGAATCGCCGAGGCAAGAAGCAGCAAAAGAGCAGGCTTGCGCATAGTGTCCATGGTAGGACGAAGGAAGATCGGGAAGGTTAGGCTGGACAAACTCGGCGCGCTCGCGGCATACTGGGTCTGAATTTGTACTAGTATGCCGATAAGAGACCAGAGCCCCGACCTGACGCCGCTTTCGCCGGCGGTTTTCCATATCCTTCTTTCGCTCGCCGAAGGCGAACGCCACGGGTACGCCTTGCGGCGCGAGATCGCGCAGCGGACCGGCGGCAAGCTGAAGCTCGGCCCCGGCGTGCTCTACGGCTCCATCCACAAGATGCTCGAGTGGGAGTTGATCGAGGAATCGGACGAGCGCCCCGATCCGCACCTGGACGACGAACGGCGGCGATACTATCGCATCACTCCATATGGACGAAAGGTGGCGCAAGCGGAAGCCGCGCGCATGCGCGACCTGGTGCAACTGGCGGCGGCGAGATTCGGAGTGCCCAAACATGCCTGACGATCCGTTGTCCCTGCGGCTCTACCGCAAGCTCCTGAAGCTCTATCCAGCGGGATTTCGCGATCAATACGCCGCCGCCATGGAGCGCGCCTTTCGCGACGAACTGGCGGAAGGCGCCGGCATCGCTTTGTGGCTTCGGCTGCTGGTCGATCTCGCGGTTTCGGTTCCCGCGCAATTCGCGCGCGAGGTAGCGCAGGATGCGCGCCACACGCTTCGGCTGTGGGCCGCGCGCCCATGGCATACCGGGTTCGCGATTCTGGCGCTCGCCATCGGGATCGGCGCCAACACCGGCGTCTTCAGCGTGGTGAACGCGCTGCTGCTGCGCTCGCTGCCGTTCCGCGATCCGGAACGGCTGGCATCGTTCCAGCTTTTCTTCCCGCCGCACGACACAGCGCGGCATTTTCACGACTGGCGCACGCACAGCGAGTATCTCTCCGACGCGGCGATGTGGGAAACGGGAGATGTCAACCTCGGCGGATCGGGCGAATGGCGGAGAGCACGGGTGGCGCAAACCTCGTGGAATTTCTTCCAGCTTCTCGGCACGCAGCCGGTACTGGGTCGCACCTTCGCGCCCAACGAGGAAGCCGAAGGGAGCGGCTGGGGTACGCCGGGGCCGAACGCCGTCGCGGTGATCGGCTACGGCCTGTGGCAGAGCCTCTACGGCGGTGACGCGAGAGCGCTGGGTTCGACTATCCGTCTCGATGGCAATCCGCTCACCGTTATCGGTGTTGCGCCGCCGGGGTTCGACTATCCCGACCAGACCGTCATCTGGAAACCGGCCGCGTATAGCGAGAACAATTACGGTTGGATCACTATCGGCCGTCTCAAACCCGGCATTACGTGGGTGCGGGCGCGCTTCGAGGTTGTCGCGGACGGATATCGCGTCTGGCCGGCGAGCAGACGAGCACCGCGCAGCAATCCTTCGTCGCTGGCCCCGCTCAGAGACGAGCTGGCAGGCCCCATCAAGAATGCTTCCCTCGTCCTGATGGGGTGCGTGTTGCTGGTGCTGCTGATCGCGTGCACCAACGTGGCGAATCTCTTGACGGCGCGCACCGCCGATCGGACCGCCGAGCTGTCCATACGATCGGCGCTGGGCGCCAGCCGCGCCCGCCTCTGCCAGCAGTTGCTCACGGAATGCGTTCTGCTCTCGCTGGCGGCGGCCGTGGCGGGACTGTTCGTGGCGATCGCCACGGTCTCCATTACGACCAAACTTCAGCCTGCGCCGCTTGCGGCCCAGACCTATTCCATTCTGGACGGCCGCGTATTGTCGTTCGCCATCGGCGTGTCGGTCCTCAGCGGATTACTCTTCGGCATCCTGCCCTCGCTCTACGCGGGACGCGTGCACACGTTCGGAACGCGCAGCTCCACCGATACGCGCAGATCTCGGGCGGTTCGCGAGTTGCTCGTGGCTGCGCAGGTGATGCTCACTATCGTGCTGCTCACGGCGTCGATTTCCGTGGGCCGTGCCTTCGTTCACCTGATGAATGTCGATCGCGGCTTCGATCGCTCCGGCGTGATCACCGCCATGGTTTCGCTGATAGGAACTCCTCGGGAAACGGACGCGAGCCGTCTCATGTACTGCCAGGAGGCCCTCGACCGGATCCGGCGGCTTCCGGGGGTGCGCAGCGCGAGCACAACGCAGACTCTCCCTATCGACGCCAAGGGCGGAATGGGAGGGCCGCTCGGTCTAGATGGCCGTCCGGGTACGTCGAACTCGGCTGTGATTCCGGTAATGCCGGATTACTTCCGGGCGATGGGCGGACAGATTTTGGCCGGCCGGGAATTCACCGAGGCCGATATGCAGAGCAATGCCAGCGTAGCCATCGTCAGCGATGTTTTCGCGCGTGAGTACGGCCAACCGGCTGAGCTCATCGGACGGCTGGTCGGGAGCGGCAACTATCTCCGCCGGATCGTCGGCGTGGTTAAATTTATGGACTACATGACGGAGTGCTGTGGGTATAAGCAGGTCTTCCTTCTCTCCCTCACGCCCGGCTGGCCGAGAACGGCATTCGTCGTCAGGGTGACTGGCCCAACCGAAGACCATATCGCCCGAATACGCGCCACACTCCAGTCCGTCGATCCGCAGGTTCCGGTGTTCGATGTGAAAACCATGGACGAGCGGATGGCCGATCAGTTCGCCCGTCCGCAATTTTACAAAACCGCCGTCCTGTTCTTCGCTGCCTTCGCGGTGCTGCTCGCGACCATCGGCATCTACGGCATCGTTTCCTACACGGTGGCGCGCCGGACGCATGAAATGGGCGTGCGCATGGCGCTCGGCACCACGGCGGAAAGATTGCGCGGCGCGCTCTTGGGGCAGGGATTGATCCCGATCGCCGCCGGCGCAGTTCCGGGAATCGCACTGGCCATATTGAGCGGGCGTGTGCTGGAAAGCCTGGTGGAAGGCGCGAAATCGGTGGACGCGGCGGCCTACGCGGGGTCGGTGCTATTCATCGCTGCCATTGCCGCGGTGGGGATTTGGATCGCTACGCGCCCCGTCGCACGGCTGGATATCGTGGAGATTTTGCGGACGGAGTAAGGAAAAAGGCACCGCTCCCTTGCGGTCGCGGCTCGGAAGGAGCGGCGCAGAGGGGCCGAGCGCAGTTACTGAGCCGCGACCGCAAGGGAGCGGTGCTTCTTTATTCCCAGGGCAAGTACGCCGCGCCGTACAATCCCGCTTCGTTCCCCAGTGTGGCTTTCTCGATCGCCGGTTTGGTGGCGCGATAAGTATAGGAACGCTCCTCCACCACCCGAAACATCTCCGGCGCGAACAAATCCCATGACGGCAATGGGCCGCCGCTCAGCAGATATAGCGGGAAATTGAACGTGTTGACCAGCGTCGCGAGCGCGATGCCGAGGGCGTCGCCCATAGTGCGGAAGATCGCCCGCGCCTTGTCGCCGGTCTCGCCTTCCTGCTTCGCCAGCTCGGCGACATCTTTCGAGGTCAGATTCTCGCCCAAGTGCAGCATGTGCGCCATGGCGGTAATGGCGGTGGCCGAGGCGCTTTTTTCCAGGCAGCCGCGATTCCCGCAGGCGCACGGATTGCCATTGGGAACTACCGTGATATGCCCCAGCTCGCCAGCCATGCCGACGAACCCGCGCAGAATGTGGCCGCCCGAAATGATTCCCCCGCCGATTCCCGTACCGAGAGTGAGCAGCACGAGATCGTCATGGTCCTTGCCCGCCCCGATCCATTTTTCGCCCTGCGCCGCGGCATTGGCGTCGTTCTCCAGAATCACCGGAGAATTCACCCGCCGGGTCAATTCGTCGCGCACGGGGAAATTCTCGAAATAGGGCAGGTTCGGGCTGTTGGTGAGGAAGCCCTCCTTCATGCGAATGAATCCGGGCACGCCGACGCCGATGCCCTTCAGGTCGGACGCGCCGAATTTGTCGCGCAGTTTGCCGATCGCCGCCGTAATGTCGTTAAGCACAGCCTCGCGCCCGTGTTCATAATCGGTAGCGGCCGCGATCTTGTCCATCATCTTGCCGTCTCGGCTGATGGCCGCGGCGCGCAGATTGGTGCCGCCCAAATCGATGCCTATGGTATATTCCGCCATTCGATGGGCATGATACCATGCGGCCTATGAAAGTTTTTCGCTTCCTGCCCCTGTTGGCGGCTGCCATTGTACTGGCGCAGACACCGCGCCACCCGCTCACGCTCGATGATCTGGCCCGTTTTCGCGAGATCCGCGACCTCCAATGCTCGCCCGACGGCCAGTGGGTGGCGTACACCGTCACTACCACCGACCCCAAGGAGGACAAACACGATACCGACGTCTGGATGGTGAGTACGGACGGCGCGCGCGACCTGCGCATGACCTCCAGCCCCGAAAACGAGACATCGCCGCGCTGGAGCCCGGACGGTAAATACCTCACGTTTCTCTCTTCGCGACCGGGCAAGGCGAAGGGCAACCAGGTCTGGCTGCTCGACCGCGCCGGCGGCGAGGCCACGCAGCTAACCGACGTGAAGGGGCGCCTGCAAAGCTACGAATGGTCGCCTGATTCGCGGCGTCTCGCGCTGGTGATCGGCGATCCCGATCCCGAGGCCGATGCCGCCGAAGGCGCCAAGCCGAAAGCGCCCAAACCCATCGTGATCGACCGCTACCACTTCAAACAGGATGGCGCCGGGTACCTGCTTTCCGGCCGTCACAACTATATTTACCTGTTCGACATCGCGAGCAAGAAGCTGGAGCGCCTGACCAGCGAACAAAAGTACGACGAATCGTCGCCCGTCTGGTCGCCCGACGGGACGCGCATCGCCTTCATGAGCAATCACGCGGCTGACCCCGATCGCGAAACCGGCGGCCAGGTTTATGTGGCGGAGACGCATGCGGGATCGGCGGAAAAGCAGCTCAGTCCGCCGACCATGAATGCCGGCCGCGGGCGCGTGGAATGGAGCACCGATGGCAAGTGGATCGCGTTTCTCGCGGGTGAATCGGACAAGAAATTCGCCTCTTATGGAATGGAGCGGCTGGCGCTCGTCGCGAGCGACGGCGGCGCCGCACCCACGCTGGTGAAGGCCGCTGCCGATCTCGATCGCGGCGTTTCGGCTCCGCGTTTCAGTGCCGACGGCAGTTCTCTCACGTTTCTGGTGACCGACGACCGCAGCGTCTATCCCGCGAGCATGAATGTCAGCGGTGGCACTGTGAAGCGGCTGATCGAAGGCCCGGTAGCGGTGAGCAATCCCACGGCGGCGAAAGGCTGCCTCGCATACCTCAGCGGCGGGGACGATCGGCCACAGGAGGTGTATCTGTGGGACGGTTCGTCGCTCCATCAACTCACGCATCAGAACGATGCGTTGATGGCGGAACTGGAGGTCGCGCCGACCGAAGAGGTCAGCTTCAAGAGCAAAGACGGGACGGAAGTTCACGGGCTGTTGACCAAACCCGTCGGGTACACCGCCGGCGCCAAGGTTCCGTTCCTGCTGCGCATTCACGGCGGGCCCAACGGGCAGGATGGGCACACGTTCTCGAGCGAGCGCCAGTTCTTCGCCTCGCACGGCTACGCCGTAATGGCCGTAAATTATCGCGGCAGCGCCGGCCGGGGACAGAAGTTCTCGCGCGCCATCGCCGCCGATTGGGGCCACCTGGAAGTGGACGATCTCGAAGCGGGCGTGGAGTACGCGATCCGCGGCGGAATTGCGGATCCCGACCGCCTGGGGGTGGGCGGATGGAGTTACGGCGCGATCCTCACCGATTACATGATCGCCACCGATACGCGTTTCAAGGCTGCTACTAGTGGCGCCGGAACGGCGTTCACCGTCGCCTTCTACGGCACCGATCAATACATCACGCAATACGACGAAGAGATCGGTCCGCCGTGGAAGGCATTCGACACCTATATGAAGATTTCCTATCCGTTCCTGCACGCCGACCGAATCAAGACACCGACCCTGTTCCTCGGCGGCGAGCGCGACTTCAACGTTCCGGTGCAGGGCGGGCAGCAAATGTATGAGGCGCTGCGCAGCCTGGGGATCGATACCCAGCTCATTATTTACCCCAACGAGACACACGGCATTCAGCGGCCGAGCTATCAGCGCGATCGCATGGAGCGCTACCTGGCGTGGTACGACAAGTATCTGAAGAAATCGGCAGGCGCGGCGACGGCGGCGGGCGCGCCGGCGCGGTGATGCGGTGACGCGGTGACGCGGTGATGAGCCACGACCGCAAGGGAGTGGTGCCGTCTTAGGAAAGCAAAAAGCACCGCTCCCTCGCGGTCGCGGCTCAGTAACGGGCGGTCGCGGCTCAGTAAGGGGCGTGCGTGCCTCAGTTACAGTAAGGGCTGGCCCGCCCCCAGCGGCTGCTGGCGAATCTCCAGGCAGCCTCGGCCGGTGGGCAGCATCTTGCCGGGATTGAGCCGGCCGTCGGGATCGAACAGAGCTTTCAGCTTCGCCATCATGTCCAGCGTGTCCGGCGAAAACTGTTTGGCCATCAGTTCCTTCTTTTCCATGCCGACGCCATGCTCGCCGGTGATGGAGCCGCCGGCCTCCACGCAGTACACGAGTATCTCGTCGCCCGCCGCCCGCGCCCGCTCCAGTTCGCCCGGCTTGCGCGCGTCGAAGAGGATGATGGGGTGCATGTTGCCATCGCCGGCGTGGAAAATATTGCTGATGGTCAGACCGTATTTGCGCGCGATCTCGTTGATGAAATGCAGGGTCGGGGCGATTTTCCCGCGCGGCACCACGCCATCCTGCACGTAATAAGTCGGGCTCACGCGGCCCACCGCCCCGAACGCGTTCTTGCGGCCTTTCCATAACAAATCGCGCTCTTCGGCGGACCGCGCCACGCGGAATTCGCGCGCCCCGCATAGCATGCACGCCTCGCGAATCTGTCCCACCTGCTCTTCCACCACTTCGCCGAGGCCTTCCAATTCGATCAGCAGGACCGCGGCGGCGTCCATGGGATATCCGGCGTGAGTCGCTTCTTCCACCATGCGCAGCATCACGCCGTCGAGCATCTCGACGGCCACCGGCGTGATGCCGCGGGCGGTAATTTCAGTGACGGTGCGGCCGGCATCCTCGTTCGATTCGTAAATCGCCAGAATTGTTTTGACGGCTTCCGGCTTGCGCATCAGCCGCACCGTAACGCGCGTCACCAGCGCCATGGTGCCTTCCGAGCCGGTGAGCAGGCCGGAGAGGTCGTAACCCGGCAGGTCCGCCTCCTTACCGCCGGTTTCCACCACCGACCCATCGGACATCACTACTTCGAGCCCGAGCACGTGATTGGTGGTGACTCCGTAGGCGAGCGTATGCGGTCCGCCGGAATTCTCGGCGACGTTGCCGCCGATGGTGCAGGCGCGCTGGCTCGATGGGTCGGGCGCGTAGAAGTAGCCGCTCGTTTCCACCGCGCCTGTGACGTCCAGATTCACCACGCCCGGCTGCACCACGGCGCGTTCGTTGGCGAGATCGGTTTCGAGGATGGCGTTCATGCGCGCGAACGCGACCACGATACCGCCCTCCACCGGAATGGACCCGCCGGAAAGCCCCGTACCCGCGCCCCGCCCCACCAGTGGCACACTGAACTCGCGCGCGATTTTGACGATCCCGGCGACTTCGGCCGTGGCGCGCGGAAAAACGACGATATCGGGAAGATGCTTATCGACGCCGCCGTCGTATTCGTACAGCGCCAGGTCTTCCGGCCGGTCGAGGCAGGCGCGAGCGCCGAGTAAGGCTACCAGCTTCTTCGCGCAAGCCGGGGGCAGCATGCCATTCAGTGTACCGCTTCGCTGGCACTGGTATTCGCGGGCGGAGCGGCGTTTTTCACGTACTTGTCGAACCAGGTGAGCTTTTCCCACACCACGTGCTCAATGGTTTCCTTGCCGCGATAGCCGTGCGCCTCGAACGGCAGGAACACCAGGCGGGTGATGCCGCCGTTGCCGCGGACCGCCTCGTACATGCGCTCGGATTGAATGGGGAAAGTTCCGCTGTTGTCGTCCGCCTCGCCGTGGATGAAGAGAATGGGCGCCTTGATTTTATCGGCGTACATGAAGGGCGACATCTTGAGATAAACTTCCGGCGCCTGCCACAGCGTGCGGCGTTCGCTTTGGAAGCCGAACGGCGTGAGCGTGCGGTTGGGCGCGCCGCTTTCGGCGATGCCGGCACGGAAAAGATCGCAGTGCGCCAGCAGCGTGTCGGTCATGAAGCCGCCGTAGCTGTGGCCGCCGACGCCAACGCGACTGCGATCGGTCACGCCCATTTCGACGGCCTTGTCGATGGCTGCCTTGGCATCCATCACCACCTGATCGACGAAGGTGTTGTTGACCGTATCGGGGTCGGCGCCGACGATCGGCATGGCGGTGTTGGCGAGGACGGCATAGCCGGCGAGGGAGAACAGCAGCTCGGAGTAACCGCGCATTTCGGTGAAGCGCTTGGTGGAACCGCTCACCTGGCTGGCGGTGGCGGCGTCGTTGTACTCATACGGGTAGGCCCACACGACGGTGGGCAGGCGGGTACCCTGCTTGTATTCGGCGGGAAGGTAGAGCGTGAACGAAAGCTCGACGCCATCCTCGCGCTTATACTTCACCAACTCCTTGTGGATGGCCCGGATCGACGGCTGCGGATCGGGGTATTTGGTCACGGCCACCGGCGCGCCGTTGGGCGTGCGGACGAAATAATTCGGCGGCTCGGTGGGGCTTTCGCGGCGGGTCAGGAACTTCGAGCCGTGGTCGTCGAGCAGGTGCACGACGGTTTCGTAATGGTCGCCGTCGCATTTGAACATCGGCTCGGTCTGGCCGGCCGTGAGATTGTAGCGGTTGAGGAACGGGTGGTCGCCAGTGGGCGAGGAGCCGAGGCCGGTCAGGAAGACCGAATCGCCGTCCTGCAAAATGGCCGCGCCGCCGTTCGGCATGGGCTTGGTGAGCGGCTGGCCGGGGTCGGCATAGCGATCCTGATTGTTGCGGCTCCAGATGAGCTTGGGCGCCTGATCGGGCTTGTCGAGATCGATCTGGAAGGTGCGCACGCGGCGCGTCTTGCGCTCGGTATCGGTGACCAGCGCGAATCCGCCCTTGGCGCCCATGCGGATGCCGGCGAAGCGCTGTTCGGTCTTGAACACTTCGCGAGGTTCGCCGCTGAAAGGAGCTTTCAGCAGAACGATCTTGTCGCGGAAAGGCGCCGCGTTCCGCAAGTCGCCGCCATCGAGAGCTTCCGCCCAGACGAGCGTGGCAGCGTCGCTGGTGCGCCACTCGACGTTGCGCGGGCCGGTGGGAACGCCGTTGATCGGGACTTTGTCTTCCAACGGAACGCTGGCGACTTTGTGCAGCATTTTGCCGGTCAGGTCCCAAACCTCGATTTCATGCGGGAAAGAACGATAGGCGTGGAGGTAGGAGAACGGCTGATGAATGGTGGAGACCAGCAGATTTTTGCCGTTCGGGGAGATCTCGGCGGACGCTGTGATCCCGGGCTTGCCGACGGGAGTGATTTTGCCGCTGTCGATGTCCACGACTGCTAGCTGCGAGGTGGCGTAGTAAACGAACAGGTCCTCGTCATGCGGGCTCGCCAGCATGTCTTCGAGGGTGGGCGCGGGCGCGCCTCCGCCGAGACTTTCCTGCACGTGGGGGCCGGTGGGAACGGGCTCGCGCGGCGCGGGGCCGCGATTGGCGCGGACAGACTGGACGATCAGCGTCTTGTTATCGGGCATCCACTGGACGGAGGCTTGGGCTCCCATCACGCCGTTGACGCTGACGCCCTCGATTCTGTGGGCTTTGCCCGTAGTGTCGGCGATCCAGAGTTCCATGCCGTTGGCGGTAGTGACGGTGAACGCCAGGTGCGCGCCGTCGGAGGCCCATTTCGAGCCGAGAACGCGGGCGCCCGGAGGCAATTGCAGCTTCACTTCCGCCCCGCTGGGTATTTTGCGCAGCGAAAGGTCCGTGAGGAAAACCACGTTGTGCAGGCCGTTGGTCTTGGGATTGATGCGGATTCCCGCGATGCGCAGCATGGGCTCGGCCAATTCGGCGATGGGCGGATACGGAACGGCGTGGCCTTCGAGAGCGAAATCGCTGGTGGGGCTGATGAGCAGCGTGGGGGTAACGGGCGCATCCATCACATCCAGAATGGCCTTGGGAGGTTTCTGATAAGTCTCTGCCGCGTGGACGAGGAAAGCTGCCGCGGCGAGCAGAAGCGCGGATTTCACCTGTGAATTCATAGCGAACATAGACACTCCGGGTTCCGACAGTATACACCCTGGCGCTTGCCGGTGCAGAGACACACCGCGGTGCCCTCTACCGGCATTGCGTGAGATGATCGTTGCCCCACACACGCTACAATCCATATAGTGAAGACGTTCGTCGCCCTGTTTCTGGCCGCTTCCCTCAGCCAGGCAGACATTCCGATGACGTTGGTCTCGGAGGACGAAGCCGAGCCCATCCACAGCGCCATTATCCGCAAAGAGGCGTGGACGCAGGACCCTGTCCGGCGCCTGCGCGCGGACGCGGACCGGCGCATGAAGGAGGGCCCGTGGAGCGTCACTGTCGATCGCCCGAAAGGGGTCGATATCGACGCGCACGAATACTACAGCGAAGCGCCGTACTACTGGCCGAACCCCGACAATCCCACCGGTCCGTATCTGCGCGAGGACGGGCATTCCAATCCGGCGCGCATCGTGGCCAATCAGACCGCGTTGAACGCCATGAGCGACGCGGTGCTTTCGTTGGGCGTGGCTTCGTTTTTGCTGGACAATCCGGAGTACGGCAAGCGCGCGGCCGCGGTCATCCACACCTGGTTCCTCAATCCCCGGACCAGGATGAATCCCGACCTCGACTATGCGCAGTCGATACCCGGCGTGAACAACGGCCGCGGCTCCGGAGTAGTGGACGGAAGGGAGTTGATCCGCGCGCTCCAGGGTATGGAATTCCTGGAACAGACCAACGAGTGGAGTTCCAAGGATCAGGCGGCCGTCCACCGGTGGTTTGAAGAGTACCTGCGGTGGCTACTCACCAGCCGGAACGGCACCGACGAACAGAAGAGCGGCAACAATCACGCGTCATGGTGGGCGGCGGAAGTGGCCGCAGTGGGAAGCTTCGTCGACGACGCCAAGGCTCAGCAATTGGCCTTCAGCTTCTATAAAGATCACCTGCTGCCCCGGCAGATCATGCCCAACGGGAGCGCTCCTCACGAAGAAGTGCGCGCCCGTTCGTTGCGGCTCTCGTCGCTCAATCTCGATGCTTTTTCCACCATCTGCCGCATCGCGCAAGTGCGCGGGAACACCGACCTGTGGACAGTTCGCGCGCGCAGCGGCGCCAGCATCGCGTCCGCGCTCGACTATCTTTCTCCGTTTCTGGAAGACCCGAAGAAATGGAGCCGCGAGCAGGCGGGCGATGTCCCGTACGACAGTCTCGATTTCCTGGCGTTTGCCGGGATGGCGCTGAATAATCCCAAGTACATCGCCGATTTTCGCAAGCTGGAGCATCCGGACAGCGCCTGGATCAGCCTGATCGACCTGCTGGTGGGCCGCTTCGAAGCGGCGGCTCATCAAACGCGGCACTGAGGCCCCGAGTGAAAACCATTATCGAACCATTTCGCATCAAGAGCGTGGAGCCGCTGCATCACACCACGTACGAGGAGCGGGAGCGCTACCTCCAGGAAGCCGGTTATAACCTCTTCCTTGTCGAGGCCGGCAAAATTCTGATCGATCTGCTGACGGATTCCGGCACCAGCGCTATGTCCACGGATCAGTGGGCGGCACTGATGCGCGGCGACGAATCGTATGCCGGCAGCGAGAGCTTTTTTCGCCTGCGGCGGGTGGCGACGGATCTCACCGGCTTCCGCCACATCATTCCGGCGCACCAGGGGCGCGCCGCCGAGCGCATTCTGTTCACCGTGGTGTGCAAGCCGGGGCACGTGGTGCCATCCAACACGCACTTCGATACCACGCGCGCGAATATCGAATTCACGGGCGCGAAGGCCGTCGACCTGCCCGTTCCGGAGGCCGCCGACACGCAGGCGCGGCTCGATTTCAAAGGCAACATGGACGTGGACGCCTTGCGGCGGCTGATCGCGGCGGAAGGCGCGGCGAATATTCCGCTGGTGATGCTGACGGTGACCAACAATTCGGGCGGCGGACAGCCGGTTTCGATGGCGAACATCGCGGCGGTGAAAGGCGTATGCGTGGAGCATGGCATTCCGTTTTACCTGGACGCCTGCCGCTTCGCGGAGAATGCCTGGTTCATCCGCCAGCGCGAGGCCGGATATGCGGATTGGTCGCCTAAACAGATCGCGCAGAAGATGTTTTCTTATGCCGATGGGTGCACGTTCTCGGCGAAGAAAGATGCCTTCGCGAATATCGGCGGGCTGCTGTGCACGAATGACGACCGGGTGGCGCAGCTCGAGACCAATCTGCTGATTCTGACCGAAGGCTTTCCGACTTACGGCGGGCTGGCGGGAAGAGATCTGGAAGCCATCGCGGTTGGCCTCCAGGAAATTCTCGATCCCGATTACCTGCGGTACCGGATTATTTCGACCGGGTACCTGGGGCGGCACATTGCCGACCACGGAGTACCGATTGTGGAGCCGCCGGGCGGGCATGCGATCTACATCGATGCCGCGCGCATGCTGCCGCACATTCCCCCGGCGCAATTCCCGGGGCAGGCGCTGGCGGTGGAGTTGTACCGGCACGCCGGAATCCGCTCGGTGGAGATCGGGTCGGTGATGTTCGGTGCTGCGGCGCAGCACGAGCTGCTGCGATTGGCCATTCCGCGGCGAGTCTATACGCAAAGTCATATCGACTACGTGGTGGAAGCCATCCTCGAAGTGAATGAGCGCAAGCATGAGATTCGCGGCATGGAGATCGTGGATGCTCCACCCTTTTTGCGCCATTTCAGCGCGCGATTCCGGCCGCTATAATTGAAGGCTCCATGCCTGTCGATCACGGATGGCTTGTGCTCGGCGCGGAAACGGCCGGGCTTGCCACGGCTTGTGCAATGGCGGCCGGATTGCCGCTGGCGTGGGTACTCGAAAACCGGCAGTTCGCCGGAAAACGCGCCGTATCGGCCATCCTGACCGCGGCCATCGCGCTGCCGGCGCCGCTATTGATTTACTTGCTGGTGTCGCGTTCGCTTACTCTTGCTGGAATGTGGGCCGCGGGCCTCGTTGCCGTGCAGCCGCTCCTCGCGCGGCAGATGCGCGCGGCGTTCGCGGGCGTGGACCGCTCGTACGGCAAAGCGGCGCGAAGCTTAGGTGTGCCGGAGCGATTGGTTCTCGCGCGCGTGGAATTGCCGCTGGTATGGCGCGCGGCCGCCGGCGCAGTGGCGTGGGCATTGGCGCGCTTGATCCTGGAATTGGCGGCCGCGGTCTGGATTTCGAGGCTCCGCGAATGACCAGCGTGCGGATAGTCATCGGGCGGCTGGACGTGGATTTCGGCGTCGAACCCGGCGTCACGGCGATTTTCGGCCCCAGCGGCGCCGGAAAGAGCTTGTTGTTGGACGCGATTGCCGGGCTCGTCCGCCCCGATTCAGGCCGCATTCTGCTCGACGACGCGATTCTCTTCGACGCCGCGACCGAAGTGCATCTGGCGCCGCAAAGGCGCCGTGCCGCGCTTGTGCCGCAAGGGGATTCGCTTTTCGCGGGCATGACGCCAAAACAGAACCTGATGTTTGCTGCGCGCCGGTATCCGCGCCTGGAACGGCACCGGCGCGTGGCGGAGACGATCGAGAAATTCCAGCTCACCGACAGTTCGCCGAGATTACTCTGGGTCATCGCCCGCGCGCTGGTCACCGAACCGAAATTGCTGCTGATCGACGACGCCGGGCTCGACGCGGCGATGCTGCGCGAGATCCGGGAAAACACTCCCGCGCCGGTATTGCTCGCGAGCCGCAATCTCGACCTGTGCTGTGCTGCGGACCGGATGATGGTGCTCGCCAACGGCCGCATTCTGCAGCGCGGAACCCCGCGGCAGATAGTCGACCGGTCGGAATCGTTGGAAGTGGCGCGGCTGGTGGGAATTGCGAACCTTTTGGAAGCGACGGTGGGCGCGCTCGATCCCAGCCGCAATTCGAGCACGCTCGATTTCGGCCATTTTTCGCTGTCCGGGCCGTATTTTCCAGGACATTTTCGCGGCGATCGCGTTCGCGTCGCGGTGGCCGCGGAGAATCTCCGGGCGCACCCGGGCGATGCCGCGCCGGGGCCTAATTACGTACCGCTCGAGCTCGTTCGAGCGGTTCCGCGGGCGCAATCCGTGCTGCTGGAGTTCTCGTTCGGAGTTTCGGTGGCGCTGTCGTACAGCGACTACGCGCCGCGGAAGGATAATAGAAGTTGGCTGGTGGAGTTTCCGCCCGAAGCTCTACGAATCCTGTAACGAATGCCGTTGAGATCCCTGGAAGAGTACGAAAGGTCGGCCGAACAGGCCCACGGGCACCTGTGCGCGGGCCAGATTCTGGGCTTGCGGATGGCGCTCTATGGCATGGCGCTGCTCGGCCTCGACGACCCCGCGGGCGCGGACCGCAAGCGCCTCGTGACATTCGTCGAGATCGACCGGTGCATGACCGACGCCATCCCGGTGGTGACCGGCTGCCGGCTGGGAAAGCGCGCGCTCAAGTTTCGCGACTTCGGAAAGGTGGCGGCGACGTTTTGCGACCTGCGCGAAGGCCGCGCGGTCCGCATTCTGGCGCGGGAAAACGCCAAGGAACGGGCGCGCGAGCTGTTTCCCGAAATCGCCGGCAAGAATCAGCAGCAGATGCGCGCCTACCGGCATATGCCGGACGCCGATCTGTTCGAAATCCAGTGGGTGCGCGTGAACTTACACCCCGAGGATCTGCCGGGCTATCGCGCTCCGCGGCCTTTGTGCGCGCAGTGCGGCGAGCCGGTCAGTTTCCGCCGCGAAGTGGTGCGCGACGGCCGGACGTTGTGCCGCGCCTGCGCGGGCGAAGCGTACTACACGCCGGTCTGATGCTGCGCTATTACATTACCGATCGCCGTGCTGCTCGCGGCGCGGGGCCATTGCTGGCGCATATCGCGCGCGCTCTGGCGGAGGGCGTCGAAATGATCCAGATTCGCGAAAAGAATCTGGCGGCGCGCGAATTGTGCGATCTGGTGCGGAGCGTCCTGGCGCTTGCGAACCCGCGCGGAACGCAAATCCTGGTGAATTCGCGGGTGGATATCGCACTGGCGTGCGGCGCTGACGGAGTGCATCTGCCGTCGCATTCGATTGCGCCGCGCGTGTGGCGCCCGATCGTGCCGGCGGGCTTTCGAATCGGCGTGTCGACGCACTCGCTTGCGGATCTGCGAGCGGCTGAAGAAGAAGGCGCGGATTTCGCCGTCTTCGGGCCGGTCTTCTACACCGCTTCCAAAGCGCCTTACGGCCATCCCGTGGGGCTCGAACGGCTGCGCGAGGCGGCGCGCGCGGTGCAAATTCCGGTGCTGGCGCTGGGAGGCGTCAACGCCGGAAACGCCGCAGAGTGCATCGCGGCGGGAGCGGCGGGAATCGCCGGAATCTCGATGTTTCAGTAAGGCCCGGCGAGCAGATCGCGGAGTTCGCGCTCGAAGTGGTCCCTGTCTACCACGCCCGCGTGCGAGAAGGCGATATTGCCGCGCCGGTCGATGAGCAGCGTGAGCGGCATCTCGCTCAGGCCGAACTTCTTCCCCAAGTCGTCGTTGCCGATCACCACCGGGTATTTCATCTTCTTCTCCTTGAGGAATGGCTTGACGACCTTCCAGCCGTCGTCGTCCATGGAGACGCCGATGACCACCAGCCCCTTCTTCTTGTACTTTTCGCTGAATTCCATGTACCAAGGGATTTCGGTTTTGCAGCCGTGGCACCAGGTGGCCCAGAAATCGAGCAGGACCACTTTGCCGTGGAAGCGCGATAGCTGTATCGGTGCGCCATCGGCTCCCGGCAGCGTGAAATCGGGCGCCGGTGGGCGCTCGGCCGCGGCAAGAAAGCCGGCAAGGCAGAGAAGAAGGACGGGGCGTTTCATTACTATCACATTTGTGATAGTAACTACTCACGCTGTCAAGCCGCGCGGAATCCGCGCCCGCGAGATTTACATCTAAGAACGCGTGGGGACTTGGATCGCAAGGTTGGGGGCGAACGGCTATCCGATTCTATTCGCGGTCGCGCTCCTGGAGACGCTCGGCTTACCGATCCCGGCGGCTCTGGCGCTGCTGGTAGCCGGGGCAGCAAGCGCGCGCGGACTGTTGAACCCGTGGTGGGCGGCGGGCGGAGCGATGGCGAGCATCATTACCGGCGATAGCCTGATGTTCCTGATGGGCCGGCGAACGGGGTGGTGGCTGCTATCGCTGCTCTGCAAGCTCTCGTTCAATCCGGAATCGTGCATCCTGCGCTCAGCGGACGCGTTTTATCGCCGCGGCCGCACGCTTCTGCTCTTTGCCAAATTCCTTCCGGGCATCAATACCATGGCGCCGCCGCTCGCCGGCAGCATGAACATGCGATTTTGGCACTTTCTGCGGCTCGACGCCGTGGGCGCGGCGCTTTACGCCGGAGGGTACTTCGCCGTGGGATTGCTGTTCAGCGACGCGCTGGAGAGCATCACTCGCGGGTACGAGACGTTCGGACACATTTTGGCCTTGCTGGTGGCTGGCGGGGTGGCGATTTACGCCGGCAGCCGATTCTGGATGATGCGAAAAGGACGTAAACTGCGCGAAGCTCCGTTCGTGGAGCCGCCCGCGGCGGCGCGCGAGTTGTCGGCCGGAGTGGCCGTGGTGTACGACGTCCGCAGTCACGGCTATTACCTGCCCGGCGCGCAGCGGGTAACGGGCGCGCGGCGGCTCGATCCGAACGCGCTCAACCAGGTGGAGCTCGATTTCCCGCTCGACAAGCAGGTGTTCGTCTATTGCACCTGCTGGCGCGACGCCACCAGCGCGCAGGTGGCGCATCTGCTGCGCGAGCGGGGTGTGTTGTGTTCGGTGATCCGCGGCGGATTGTCGGCGTGGAAGAAGGCCGGGTTGCCGATGGAAGCTGTTCCAGCCGCGGAGATGACGGCGCTGCCGGTGTTCGAGTCTTAACGAAATCCTCGTGACGTATCCCCGCCAAGCGATCAGCAAACGGCTGTCAGCATTGAGCCCACGACACCGGGTTAGCTGAAATGCTGTTCACTTTGGCCGCCGACCAGGGTCGAATGAAGCAAGGGTCGGCGGTCCGAGCAAACCTGCCGTGAGCAGGCTGGTCGCGGACAATCTCAGAGTCGCATAATTCGGTCGGAGCTTCGCACGACTTCTGGAGCCCGTCGCTGGTCAACTCGTCGAGTTGGGCAGCCCCAAAGTCAGTTACCGATATGCCCACGTTTTGTTCCCTTGCCACAGTTGAGCCATTTTGCTGCGTTGGATTTCACTGGCGGCAATCCACTGAGCGTACGAGTGCTTTGCCCGATGGACCCGGATTCTGCCGCCGTTCGAATCCGTTGCCGCTAAGGCTAAGACAGCATTGATAGGATCCCATAAGTCCCTACCTGTGTTCTGCAGGAAGCGTGATCAAGTACGCGTGGCCGTTACTTCCATTAACGACGATCTGCCCGGCGTCATTGACTGCCGTGGCCTCTTGCAAGACGGCGTCGTCACCTAATGCCACGACGGCATTCAAGTCGAAGATCTCAGCGGAGCGCCACAGAACCGCGTGTTGTTGCCCAGCGGTAGTTGTAGCCCAGCCGACGACCTGCCCGCGAGCATTAATGCCATTGGCGCGGCTCTCTAAGCCCCCAAGTGTGCCCAAGTCCAGCATCTTGCTATCACTATAGAGAAAAGCGTGCCGCGAGCCAGCACTGAGTTGGGAGGAGCCTACGACCTGACCGACGCTGTTGATCGCTGACGAGTCGCTATTCATCCCCCCCAGCGTTCCCAGGTCGATCACGGTTCCACCGCTATATATAGCGGCGTGATGGACAGAACTTCCGGCGCTTTCAAAACTGCCGGCGACCTGTCCCAGATCGTTCACTGCAGCCGCGAGCTCGAAGCGTCCGCCCGCCACAGATATTTCGGAGATCGTGCCACCGGAGGGCCAGGCGAAAGCATGTGACGAGGACTCCGATGAGCCAGTATCGAAATCGCCCACGGCTTCCCCAGAAACGTTGATGGCTCTCGCCCGGCTGCTGGCAGCCTCGCTGATCAAGGTTCTTTTATTGGCACCGAAAACAAAACCCACGCTGCCCCGGCCGGCTTGTTTGTACGTTCCCACTACCAGGCCGGCATCGTTAAGTCCGTTAGCCTGGCCATCGACCCCCTCTTGCTCCAGGAACGGACCGAGGTCTATCATCCGTCCGGCGTCCCATAAGAATGCATGCCGAAGTGGGCATTTTTCCGCTGCGCACCTACTTCCAACCGGATCTATATCCGTCTCCCCCAGAGGTCGGCGGGATCGACATCGGGCTGTCCGCGGATACCAGCGGAATTGGCCTGACCGCGAGCGCCGCGCCGGGAAGCGCATGCGACATTACCAGCAATTTTGGGGAGAGCGCTGTGGATGTGCAGTCGATCATAAACCAAGCGCTTGGGCAGCACTCTGGTAAGTCGAAAGGATCTGGTTGGCTGGATATGGAGTGCCGCCCACACCCGCGTAGGCGGGGGCAATCACGAACTGCAATGGCCCGATCGGGTTAGTTACAGAATCATTCGGCGCGCCTTGCGGGTATTGAGCATTTGACGCGTCCGTCAACATCGTAAGGAGCGGCGTCCAATATGAGGGCGCTTGCGAAAGATCGATCCCGGTAACCGGTGCCGGCGTCAGGATCACGATTCCGCTAAACCCCGTGCTTGAGTTGGCGCCCGCGGCCACAATCTGGCCCGAATCGTTGATCGCGAAGGCTGCAGACAATGTCCAGCCCATGGGCACCGGGATCGGTTCGGTGCCGGCAGCGTTACCAATGAAGGCTTGCATGGTGTCGCTTGCGTCTTCGATGTAACCCACGACTTGGCCCAGATTGTTGATGCCAAGGGCGGTGGACGATACCCAGCCTTTGGGTAGCGGGATCGGTGTGATGCCGGTGGCGGTGCCAGTGAATGCTTGCTCGGCTTGGCCGTTCCAGCCATAGCCGATGATCTGACCTGAGTTGTTGATGCGCGTGGCAAGGGCCCATGCCAACCCTGCGGGTAACGCTATCGGCGTTAGGCCAGCAGCGGTGCCAATGACCGCTTGAGAGGCGTAAGGGGGGTAGTTGTCGACATAGCCTGTGATCTGACCATAGTCGTTGATGCCCGTGGCAACGGCAGCTGCCCACCCAGCGGGAAGAGGGATCGATGTAAGCCCAGCAGCGCTGCCGATGAAGGGTTGACTGACCACTGCGTTGGTATCGCCCACGCCTACGAACTGACCCAAGTTGTTGACACCCTCGGCATTGGAACCCATCCATCCTGCTGGCAACGGGATCGGTGTGATGCCGGCAACGGTTCCAAAGAAGACCTGGGGCTGGCCAGTTACGTTTTGGGAGACGTTGCCCACGATCTGACCGGAGTTGTTGATGCCCCGGGCGGTGGACGTTGGCCACCCTGCGGGCAGTGGGATCGGCGTTGGCCACCCTGGGGGCAGCGGGATCGGTGTGATGCCGGCGGCGGTGCCGAAGAAGGCCTGTTGTTGGGCGGATGAGTTCTGTAGATAGCCTACGAACTGACCCGAGTTGTTAATGGCCGTCGCATAGGCGGATGTCCAGCCTGCTGGGAGCGCGATCGGGATCACCGAATACGTGGCCGACTGCGCACGGCCGAGTCCCGCTCCGGCGGTCGCGCAGAAGACTAGCAATCCCAAAATGCAGGCGCGATTGTACGCTCGTGGCCCAACCATGACGAGGACTTGGTTTCGAAGTCTATCATAGATCCGTACCTGAAATCACGAGTAGAGCCCGGAGTATAAATCTAGCCCGCGATGCCTCGAAAACCGGTCTCAAAATGTCGGCCAATACGCGGTAGGAGCGGTTGTTGTAGCCTGACTGCGGCGGGTGTCGAAACGCTGTCTCAAGGCATGCGACACGGGGACAGTCTTCGATAATCATTGAAAAACGGCGTTACCGGTAAAATGGACCTCGCACTTGGCCGCGTAGTCGTTGATTGGGCCGAAATGTCGTTTGGGGAGGCGTCGGGCCGGTCATCTGGCCGGATCGCCCGACTCGGAAATTGATGCCAGTCCAGGGGATCCTGAAGATTCGCTTGTCATAAGTGAACGGTATTGGGTAGTTGGCCGAATGCTGACTTCTGAGAGCTGTAGTCACGCGCCGATCTTCAGCGCCTTCACGCGATCGCGCAACTGCGCGGCTTTCTCGAATTCGAATTTGCGCGCCGCGTCGCGCATGCGATCCTCGAGTTCCCCGATGAATTTCGCGCGCTCCTCTGGGGTAAGCTTATCGACATCGTCGTCCGCCTCAAGAGGCACGGTAACGTAATCGCCTTCGGCCACCGCCACCAGGCTCATGTCAATCGGCCGCACGATGGATTGCGGCACGATACCGTTGCGCTCGTTGTATTCCGTCTGCACTTTGCGGCGGCGCTCCGTCTCGCCGAGCGCGTGGCGCATGCTGTCCGTCATCACGTCGGCATAAAGGATCGCCCTGCCTTCCAGGTGGCGCGCGGCGCGGCCCATAGTCTGGATCAGCGAGCCCGAGGATCGCAGGAAGCCTTCCTTGTCGGCGTCCAGAATGGCGACCAGCGAGACTTCGGGCAAGTCCAGGCCCTCGCGCAGCAGGTTGATGCCGATGAGCGCATCGAACTCGCCGCGGCGCAGGTCGCGCAGAATGCGGATGCGCTCGAGGGTATCCACTTCCGAATGGAGATAGCGGCAGCGCACGCCCACCTCGGAGTAGTATTCGGCGAGGTCTTCCGCCATGCGCTTGGTCAGTGTGGTGACGAGCACGCGCTGGTTGGCCTCGGTGCGCTTGCGGATCTCGCCCAGCAGGTCGTCCACCTGGCCCTTGACGGGACGGATTTCGACGGCAGGATCGACGAGGCCGGTCGGGCGGATGATCTGTTCGACGACTACGCCGGCCGTCCTTGTCAGTTCGTAGGGACCAGGTGTGGCGGAGACGTAGACTACCTGGTTGACGCGATGTTCGAACTCCTCGAACGTGAGCGGGCGGTTGTCGAGCGCGCTGGGCAGGCGGAATCCGTGTGCCACCAGCACTTCCTTGCGCGATCGATCGCCGTGGTACATGCCGTGGAGTTGCGGCACGGTCTGATGGCTCTCGTCGAGGAACATGATGGAATCGTGCGGCAGGTAATCGAGTAGGGTGGGCGGCGCTTCGCCCGGAAGGCGTCCGGAAAAGTGGCGCGAATAGTTCTCGATGCCGTGGCAGTAGCCGATCTCCTTCATCATTTCGAGATCGAACATGGTGCGCTGCCAGAGGCGCTGCGCTTCGATGAGCTTGCCCTGCTTTTCGAGCTCCTTGTGCCACCATTCGAGCTCCTTGCGGATGCTCTCCATGGCGTTTTCCTTGGTCTCGTCGCTCATCACGTAGTGCGTCTTGGGATAGATGGGCAGGCGCTGATAGGTCTGCTTCACCTGCCCCAGCAGGGGATCGATCTGCGACAGGCTTTCGATTTCGTCGCCCCAGAGCTCGATGCGGTAGGCGAGGTCGTCGTAGGTGGGATAAACTTCGATGACGTCGCCGTGCACGCGGAATGTGCCGCGGCGGAAATCGGTCTCGTTGCGGTCGTAGAGAATATCGACCAGCTTGGAGACGATGGCGTTGCGCGAGATCTTCTGCCCCTTTTCGAGCATCAGCAGCATGCCATAGTAGGCTTCCGGCGAGCCGAGTCCGTAGATGGCGCTGACGGATGCCACGATCACGCAATCGCGTCGTTCGAAGAGCGACTTGGTGGCCGAGAGGCGCAGCTTATCGAGCTCGTCGTTGATGGTGGCTTCTTTTTCGATGTAGACGTCGCTCGAGGGGATGTAGGCTTCGGGCTGATAGTAATCGTAGTAGCTGACGAAGTACTCGACGGCGTTTTCGGGGAAGAACGACTTGAACTCGTGGTAGAGCTGCGCGGCGAGCGTCTTGTTGTGCGCCATCACCAGAGCGGGCCGGCCCAGGTTCTCGATGACCTTGGCCATGGTGAACGTCTTGCCCGACCCGGTCACGCCGAGCAGGACCTGGTGCTGTTCGCCGTCGCGGGCGCCGCGCGTGAGTTCGGCGATGGCGTTCTCCTGATCGCCGCGCGGGCGGTAGTTCACCGCAAGTCGAAATCCCATGCTTACAGGGTGGCACAATTCACGAGAGAGACATTGACGCCTGGCCGTTTTACCGCTTATTCGCCGCCAAAATCTTCTTCCGCAGGCGGATCGACACCGGCGTCACTTCCACTAGTTCATCTTCGCGAATAAATTCGATGGCCTGCTCGAGATTCAAAATCCGCGGGGGCACCAGCCGGATCGCTTCGTCCGCCGTCGACGACCGCATATTGGTCAGCTTCTTCTCTTTGACGATGTTCACATCGAGGTCGGCATCGCGCGCGTTCTCGCCCACGATCATGCCTCCGTACACTTCCGTCCCAGGCGCCACGAATATCTCGCCGCGCTCCTGGAGATTGAACGTCGCGTAACCCGTGACCCTGCCCGCCCGGTCGGCAACCAACGACCCCGTGGGGCGCATGGGGATGTCGCCCTGCCACTCGATATAGCCATGGAAAAGCGAATTCATGATGGCGGTGCCGCGCGTATCGGTGAGCAGCTCGCTGCGCAGCCCGATCAATCCGCGCGAAGGTACGAGGAACTCGAGCCGCACGCGTCCCGACCCGTGATTCACCATCTTGTTCATCTTGCCCTTGCGCCCGCCCAGTTTTTCGATCACCACCCCGAGGTACGTCTCCGGGCAATCGATGATCAGCAGTTCCAACGGCTCTTTCAGCTTGCCGTCTTCCGTTTTGGTGATGATTTCGGGTTTGCCCACCGCCAGTTCGAACCCTTCGCGGCGCATCATCTCAATCAGGATGGCGAGCTGCAATTCGCCGCGGCCCATCACCTTGAACGTGTCGTGCCCGAGTTCCTCCACCTTGATCGAGACGTTAGTGAGCAGCTCCTTGTCGAGCCGCTCGCGCAGGTTGCGTGACGTCACCCATTGCCCTTCCCGCCCGGCGAAAGGCGACGTATTGATGGTGAACGCCATGGCGATGGTCGGCTCGTCGATGTGGATCGGCGGCAGCGGTTCGGGCGTTTCGGCATGCGTCACCGTCTCGCCGATGAAGATGCCTTCCACGCCAGCAATGGCCAGAATATCGCCCGGCTCGCCGATCGTCTCGTCCACCCGCTTCAATCCCTCGAAGGAATACAGTTTGGTGATTTTGGTGGTGTGGAACGTGCCGTCGCGCTTGGCGATAGACACGGTGTCGCCGTATCGCAGCGTACCTTGAAATACCCGCCCGATACCGAGACGTCCCAGGTAATCGCTGTAATCGAGATTGGCGATCAGCATCTGTAACACGGCATCGGGATCGCCGGTGGGTGAAGGAATGTGCTCCACGATGGCGTCGAACAGCGGGCGCAGATCGGTCGAGGGGTCGTCCATGGTCTTCTTCGCAACACCGGTCTTAGCGACGGTGTAGAGAACCGGAAAATCGAGCTGATCCTCGGTGGCGTCGAGATCGATGAAGAGGTCGTAAATCTCGTTCAGGACTTCGGCGACACGCGAGTCGGGCCGGTCGATCTTATTGATGACGACGATGGGCGGCAGGTGCGCCTCCAGCGCCTTCGACAGCACGTAGCGGGTCTGCGGCAGCGGACCTTCGCTGGCGTCCACCAGCAGCATCACGCCATCGACGATCTTGAGCGCACGCTCCACTTCACCGCCGAAATCGCTATGGCCGGGCGTATCGACGATGTTGATTTTGATGCCGTGGTAGCGCACGCCGGTGATCTTGGCGAGGATGGTGATGCCGCGCTCGCGCTCCAGGTCGTTCGAGTCCATGACGCGGTCGACGTGCTCTTCGTGCTTGCCGAAGATGCCGCTCTGATTCAGCATGCCGTCGACGAGCGTGGTCTTGCCGTGATCGACGTGGGCGATGATGGCGATATTGCGGATGCCGGTGTTGCTGCTTTTCATGTGGGGGATTGGGCGTCGGAGGTACTAAACTTCGAGTCTAGCATGCGGCGGGCCGTCTTCATGCTAATCTGTGATCATCTGGATATGGCACGCCGCAAAAAGGACCTCGATCTTGCAGCCGCCCAATTGGGCGCGATCGCCGAGCACCATCTGAGTGAGCTTCCGGAACTGGAACAGGCTAGACGGTTAAGGGCGTTTAGGCGGGTCGTGGCTAAAGTTCGCGGCCCTGCTGCCAAATCTTCAACGCCTCGCGGAATTGGGGCGAGTCGACCGGCACACCCAAGGCCCGCATAGCCGCGTAAAAGTCAGCTTCGGTTCCTCGTTCCAACAGTTTTCTGAAATTTCGCCTGAGACTCGCCTCCCTCTTCCGCGCAGAGATCGCGGCCGGTCCGCGCTTACCGCGGCTGCCTTCCTCGCGCCTGACCTCCGTGATATCGTCAGCTTTCGGATCGGGTTCCTTAGCAGGCTGCTGAAAAAGGCAAATAAGCCGCAGATAAACGCAGATGAACGCGGATAAGTTGTGTGTTTTCAATCGGCGTTTATCAGCGTTCATCGGCGGCTGGGTCATTTCCAGTGTTTTTC
>Ga0181538_10000453_pt1 | contig 48284 bp, 47 predicted proteins | sample PEATcosm2014_Bin_40_FD_119773 | JGI IMG/M metagenome (GOLD analysis project Ga0181538, IMG submission 119773) | Peatland microbial communities from MTU Mesocosm Facility, Houghton, MI, USA - PEATcosm2014_Bin23_30_metaG | ecosystem: Environmental > Terrestrial > Soil > Wetlands > Peat | place...
ACAACCGGGTTCTTCGCGAAGTTCTACGTCATCGAAGCGTCTGTCGACGCGCACTCCTATGCGCTCGCGGTGATAGCCATGGCCTCTGCTGGGATCGCCACGTTCTTCTACCTGCGCGTCGTGTTCTTGATGTTCGGCGTGCAATCGGCAAACGCTGCGGTTCCACGACACGCCCGAGACGAGTTTGCCGGGCTCAGCCCGAGCGTGGGCGCGCTCGATCCCGTCTTGACGCTGACGGGAGCCGATGGTGGAACGAACGTGGCCCTTTCGATCTCGAACTGGACGAAGCTCGCCCTGTTCTTGTGCGTCGCGCCGACGGTCGTCTTTGGCATCTGGGCCGAGCCGATCGTCTCCTTCGCACAGCACGCGTCCCTGCTCTTTTGAGAGGAGCACACGGAATCCCGTTCGATCGGGAAGGACAGGCGCACAGGCTTTTGAGCTAGGCGCGCGGCGAGAAAGGACACGCCTTTATCAAGGGCGGCCCGCGCCATGCCTGCCGGAGCTGACCTATTGGGTCGCCCCGCATGAACGGGCGCAGTGGGGCAAGGCGCTCTTCGATACTTGACCGCAGCGGCGACGCAAGAGAGGCGCTTTTCGTTCCATCCTTTCGCACGAAGACCCCTCCGGAGTGGTCCTTCGTGCGACGAGTCCGGTGTGTGGGATGCACGGCGCTTTAGGCGTGCGATGCTTTGAGCGAGGCCGTGTCGGCACAAGAGCCGCGCTCTTTGCCCAAGGAGAGCTTCGATGACCGGGTTGGAGCACAACGGGAGGGGCTTTCGACAACTCGCCCCCTTTCGCCTCGCGCCCGTTCTTCTCATGGGCATGATCGTTTTCCTCGCGTCCTTCGTTTCGGTGGCGGGAGCCCAGTCGACCGGATCGATCACCGGGACCGTCACCTCAACCACAAGTGGTGCTGGTCTTCCTGGGGTCTGTGTCATCGCTCTCAGCGACGGTGCACCCGTAGGACACGGCGAGACGCAATCGAAGAGCCCGCTCCTTGGTAGCTACACGATCAAGGGGCTTGCGGCGGGGAGCTATGAGATCGAGTTCTCATCGAGGTGCACCGGCGCGGGTAGTGGGTTTTCTCCGCAGTACTACGACGCGACGGCGATAGCGGCTACGGATCTGACGAGCGCGACGCCGGTCACCGTTGGCCTCGGCGCGACGGTGAGCGGGATAAGTGCCGCGGTGGACGTGACCTACATCGTCGCCCCGCCCGGTCATTGGCCGGAGCCCTCCTGGACGGAACACACCGGGCCAATTGCGCAGAGCTCTCCGACGGTAGCGACCTATGACGGGACGACGTTCGCCGCGGTCGGGTCGGAAAACGGTGACGTCTATGTCATCGACGTCGCGACGGGTAAGGACCTGCCCGGTTGGCCACGGCACCTGGCCGCCCCCTCGGGCGAGAACGCCGCGATCGAATCGAGCCCCGCCGTCGGTTTCTTGAATGGGCGGAGCCAAGCACCGTCGATCATCGTGGGCTCGGGTTCCACCTGGGTGCCTAATGCCATCGGCGAGGTCGAGGCCTTCTCCTTCGACGGCAAGCCGCAGTGGGTGTTCCACGTCGGCCAAGCCACGGGCACGGCGATCGGGGTCATCTCGAGCCCCGCGGTCGGAGACGTCACGGGGGACGGCCAACAAGACGTCGTGTTCGGATCCTGGGACCACGACATCTACGCGCTCACCCCTTCAGGAAGGCTCCTTCCGGGTTTTCCCTTCGACAACGCCGACACGATCTGGTCATCGCCCGCGCTGTTCCACATGCCGGGAACAAAGGGCGAGGACGTCTTCTTCGGGAGCGACGCGTCCGGCATCATCTACGAACAAGGAGGCACGCAGCACACCTGCAAGGGAGGCTTCATCGGCGACTATCGCTACGAAAATCATGCGCTCGTTCCAATATGGCGCGACTGTGAGAACCAGACGATCTGGTCGAGCCCAGCGGTCGGCACCTTTGGGGACGCGAGCGAGCCGGTCGTCGTCATCGGCACGGGCTTTTATGAACAACCCTTCCCCTCCGACACCGACCGCGTCTTCGCTGTCTACGCGGACAACGGCGAGGCCGTTCCGGGATGGCCGGTCACGACGTCTGGTCCGACGTATGGCTCACCGGCGATCGGCGATGTGGGCGGCCACGAAGCCGTTGTCGACACCTCGTGGGTGTGCTCGGCACCACACGTCGCGAACTGTCTGCCCCCCGGCGGGCCGAACACCTCGAAGGTCACGGCGTGGGGGATAACGGGCAAGGTGCTTTGGTCCGACGACCTCGTAGGTGGGGAAGCCTTCTCCTCGCCGGTTCTCACGCCGCTCCAGGGCGAGACGTCAAATGACGTCCTCATCGGCACGACGAACGGGCTCTATCCGATCTCAGGCTCCACAGGTGCTCTCTTGGATGACACGACCAATGAGGCGACGATCAATATGACATGTGAGGTCTTGAACTCGGTGGCGGTTGTCAACGTCGCGGGTGGCCAAGGGTGGCACGTCGTCGAAGCATGCGGTGGACCGGCGCGAGCGAGCGAGATCACTTCTTACCCACTCCCGGTCGCGATACCAATTGGCGCGAAACCCGCGTGGCCGATGTTCCGAGAAAGCCCAGACCACGACGGCGTCGCGTCGTAGAAGACGCGGTTCTGACGCCATCGTGATGTGCATTTCGTCAATCAGCACGAATCGGTCGCTTGAAATCGCGCGTTGAGCCGAGAGTGACCCGCCATTCATCGATGGGTTGTGAAACCTCGAGTGGACCTGTAGTTGCTGTCGGGCAAATGGCGAAAGTCTTCGAGGGCCAAAAAAAGGAGCCCTTCTTGATCCACGTCGCTCGTCGCCAATGGCGCGGCTGGCTGTGCCGGTGCGCAAGGAGGTGACGGGAAAGATCACCAACGCGCGGTCGTTCGGGCCTGGGTGGGGTGCGCTCATCGTCGTCTACATCGTTTGGGGATCGACGTATCTCGCCATCCGGGTGGCCGTTGAGTCGATACCACCACTGCTCATGGCAGGCGGGCGCTATCTCATTGCCGGCATCATCTTGCTTCCGATCGTTGCGAGGAGCCCCGAGCGCTCCTCTCCTGGAAGCGATCCCTCGTCTTTGCCACGACATCGCGTCCGTCGTTTCTTTCGGATTGCCGCGCCGGCTGAGCTCGCGGGTTGTGTCGTCGTCGGTGTGCTCATGTTGACGGGGGGCAATGGGGGAGTGAGCTGGGGAGAACACAGCGTGCCCTCCGGCCTCGCCGCGCTGCTCGTCGCGAGCGTCCCGCTTTGGATGGTCATTGGGGACCGGGTCATGACGAGGGCGGTTCCGTCGCTCATCACCCTCGTGGCTCTTGGTATCGGCTTGGTCGGTGTCCTCGTGCTCGCGCGACCTGGCGCCCATCACGGCAGCGCGCTCGGCATCGCAGTCATCTTGTGCGCGAGCCTCAGCTGGGCAACCGGGTCCCTCCTCGGCCGTCGCGTCCCGCAACCCAAAGAGCCCCTTGTCGCGACGGCCTACCAAATGCTCGTGGGCGGGCTCGCGCTCGCGATCCTCGCTGTTGCGACAGGAGAGTTCGCGCACTTCGACGTAGGTTCCGTGACGCTTCGCGCTTGGCTCGCGCTCGCCTGGCTCATCGGACCGGGTTCCATCTTGGGGTTCAGCTGCTACATGACCGCACTTCGTCACCTGCCGACTTCGACCGTCTCGACCTATGCGTACGTCAATCCGATGATCGCCGTCGCGCTCGGATGGGCGCTCCTGCACGAGGTCGTGAGCCCGTCCACCCTTTTCGGGGGAGCGCTCGTCGTCCTCGCCGTCGCCCTCGTCCTTACCGATCAGCGCCGTCACAGCTTCCCAGAGCGACGAATTGACCCTTCGCCATGAATCCACGAGGGCGGTCGCGATCCCACAGGCGCACTTCCCCGATGCAGCCATCCCTCAGGGTTTCGGGCTCCTCAAGAGCGCGAGATGAGGCAGTTGCTCACGCAGGTGTCCTTCACGTAGCGCTGTCGAGGGCGAAGGGGACTGTTCCAAGGCTCGCTTCGCTCCTAGGGAGCGATGGATTCGGCTAGTTCTAGGGGATGACAGAGCGCCCCGATGCCGCGATCGGGCGCCGCCACGTGCGTCATGGTGCACAGCAACGCGTGCGCTCTCGGGGAGCGTGCGCCCGCGCTGCACAAGCACGCCGGCCTCTGATGTATTTCCCAGCTACGACCAAGGCTTCGCACAGCACGTGGGTGGAAGCTTGGACGCTCCAGACCGAAAAGGAGCCGGACATCAGCCCTGCGCCGACGGCTGCCGGGCCAAGAAGTGCGCAACCACCTTCGAAGTACAAGACGTCGTCCGAAAGAGGCGGTGCCACCGTTGATCGAAGAAGACGAAGCGACCCAATACCTCCTTTCCGCGCCTCGCATGAGGAAATGAGACGGTGCGGCGCTCGTCATCTCTAGCGTTGTTTCGTCCTACAACGCAGACGGCACGGGTCAAGGCGGCGGGCTCTTCGTCATTGCTGACGGGGCATTCGAGGTCATCGACAAACGACCGACGTCAGGGATCTGTTGCGATGTGTCAACCGGTCGTTGGTTGCGTGCCCTTTCCGGAACCGCTTCAGCGCCTGGTCTCTCGACGGTCGTCGAGTACCGACCGTCTCGCTTGAAAGCAGTCCGGACACTTCTCACTTTGAGTGATGTGCACGACGTGCACTATGTCGGCTCGCGTGGCTTTGCCATAGCCACGTACGACAACGCAGTTCTCGAGCTCGGCCACCTTTGGTCGCGACGCCGCGCCCTCGTCCTGCCCGGTGGTCCCGATTCGTGGCATCTCAACTGCATCGAGGACGTCGACGGCGAGATCTACGCGAGCGCGCTGCGTCGGGGTGGGGACTATTGCGCCTGGCGGGACGGCCTCGAGAACACCGGCGTCGTCTTCTCCCTCCGGAGCGGAAAGGTCGTTGCGGACGGGCTTTCTGGCCCCCACAGCCCGCGCTTCGTCGACGGGCGTTGGCTCATTTGCAATGCCGCGCTCGGCGAGCTCGTCGAAGTCGATCCGACAAGTCCATCTCGCATCGTTCGTCGCGTCGGCCTTGGTACGTGGACCCGCGGCCTCGCCGTCGACGGTGACTATTGCTACGTGGGAGTCAGCCAATCGCGCGCGTTCACAGAGGACGCGTCGCCGACCGCGTTCGTCGCAATCGTGGACCGCATGAGCTTTTCCGTCGCCGATCGGATTCCCATCCCAAGCAGGGAGATCTACGACGTTCACCTCGTCCCGTCATGGACCATCGAGTCCCTTCGCCGTCCTGCCGCATCTTTGCTCGATGAGAAGATAGGCAAGCCCCCGATGTCTCTTTGCGCGTCTCGCCCGAGCGTCGCCAGCCTGGACGCGCCGTGCGACGCGCGAGCGTCGATACGGGCGCGATTCCCGCGAACAGTCCGATGCGGCTCGCTCTTTCACATTCCGGTCACCGTCACGAATCTCGGTCGGGCGCGATGGTTGTCGACAGGGGAGCATCCCGTTCATCTCTCGTACCGATGGCAGAACGCAGACGGGGCAGCACCCATCTCGACGGGAGGTGAGGAACCGATCCGGACGGATCTCGTGCTCGACGTCGATCCCGGGACATCACTTTCGGCAGAGGTGTTGGTTCGTGCCCCCGCAATTCGAGGATATTTCAGGCTTCGCATCACCCTCGTCGCGGAGCACCTCGCGTGGTTCGACGACATCGATCGAGGGAATGCCGATGAGGAGATCGTGCACACCACGAGCAAGCCGTTGAACCGTCGGCTCCGGCGCTGATGCTCGCTCTCCAGCCACAAGACGACGAGCCCGAGTTCGCTTGATGAATAGCGATTCGAGGATTGCGGGCAATGGGCGGTAGGACACGATCTGCGCCTTGCACCGAAGGGCCGTGCGACGAAAGGGGTGCGACCTTTGGCGCTCTAAACAGCGGTCACGCTCGTTGCCGCTTCGCATGGTCGAGTCGACGGACACCTGTTCTTCGGCACAGGGATATCCTGAGACAACACGTCGCGTACGGTCTCCTGCCAGGCTGACCTTCTCGCATCGAGGAGACTTGCGAGGAACGACGCTTCATTCCCCAAACGGAGAGCACTGTCTATATATGTCGCCTCGCCGCAAGGTCCAGATCCAGTCGGTCCTCTTTGACCCGCCGGGCGGCTCGTTGGAGCGCCACCTTCGGGGCATCCGCCAAGCAGCAACTTTCCTTTCTCGCGACGACGACTCCTTTGAGGTCGCCGTGTGCTTTGGCGATTGCTCGGCGCGGCCTGCCTTGGATGCGAGCGCTGTCGCATCGACGCGCTCGTTTTTTTCCGAAAAAGAACATCTGAGTTTTCGCTATGAGTTCTTTGGCGAGAACCTCGGACACGGTGGCGGCCAGAACCGCCTCCTTCGCGAGCGAGACGGCGCAGACTTCGTCTTGATCTTGAACCCGGACACCTGTTTGAGCCCACAAGCCCTTGTCGCGCTCCTCGCGCTGATGGCGGACGCGACGATAGGGATCACCGAGGCGCGCCAAGTCCCCCTCGAGCACCAAAAGGCCTACGACGAGGTCACCGGCGACACGAGCTGGGCGAGCGGGGCGTGCTCGTTAATGCGTAGCGCGGTCTTCGATCTCGTCGGGGGCTTTGACGACACGACGTTCTTCATGTACTGCGACGACGTCGATCTCTCCTGGCGGGCGCGGCTCGCGGGCTATCGCGTCGTGCACCAGCCCAAGGCGGCGGTCTTTCACGACAAGCGTCTTTCGCAACGGGGAACCTACGTCCCAAGCGACGCGGAGAAGTACTACTCAGCCCTCGCGTCGGTGTTCCTTGCGGCCAAGTACTCAAGGCCCGACATCGTCAAGGCACGCCTTGACGATCTCGATCGTTCCCCTGAGGCAATCCATAAGCGCGCGGCGAGCGAGTACCGGCGCCGAGAGGCGGCCGGCATCTTGGCTGCTCCCCTCGATCCTCAAGGATCCGTGGCCCAGTTCCAGACCTACGCCTACGCGGATCTGCGGTTTGACTATGCCTTCTAGAGACGATCCAACGGAGCGTTACCACTTCGGTTACGAAGAGGCATCGCCTTATGGGCACGCCGTCGCGCTCGTGGCCGCCCACGCGAAGCGTCCCGGCGAGGTCGTCATCGACATCGGTTGTGGATTCGGGGCAATCGCCGAGCAGCTTGCAGAGCGCGGCTTCACCTACGTCGGTGTGGACCTCGAGTCTTTCGGTCTTTTGGACCTCCAACGCCGAGGGTTCGAAACGAGAGAGCTTGACCTGCGAGACGCGACCGCGATCTCCTTGGTGCTCGAAGAAGCGCTTCGCAACCGGAGCCTCGCCGCGGTGACCGCGCTCGACATCATCGAGCACCTAACGAACGGTCCCGCCGTGCTCGAGGAATTGAGCGCGTTCTGCGGCAAGCACGGTGGAGGAACACTCGTCGTCTCCATCCCGAACGTCGCGCATATCGACCTCGGAGCGAAGCTCCTCTTGGGTCGGTGGGACGTCACCCCGACCGGGCTGTTGGACGAGACCCACGTGTCGCTCTACGCGCCGGCTCGCCTCGAGCGCATCTTGATCGCAACCGGCTGGGAAGAAGTCGGACGCGCGGATTTCGAGCTCGTCGCGAGCGACCAGCACTTTCCCGCGGACGCCGCGGCCCTCCGCCCCGAAGCACCCCTTGGGGACTTCCTCCGGCGAGTCCGTAAAAGGGCAGCTCCGGCCATGACGACGAACCAGTTCATTCGGGCCTACCGGCCGGTACCCCGGGTGTCGGGCGAGGAGGTCTCTCCGAGTGAGAAAGCCCATCCGTTCCTGAGCGTGCTCGTATCGATCGATCGGCCCACACTCGCGATGCTCGAGGACCTCCTTTGTTCCCTCGATGCCCAGATGTGTCAGGACTTCGAGGTCTTGTTGTGCGCATGCGACCTAGAAGAAGCTGCACGTGGTCGCCTCGAGGCGCTCGTCGCTTCGCACTCAGAGGGCCTTTCTCCAAAGACAGTAGTCATCGCGTCATCGAACACCGCGGGCCCGGGGTCGACGACACCTCTTCGCGCTGGAGTCCTCAATGAAGCGCTGAAGAAAGCCCGCGGCCGCTACGTCGCATTCCTCGATGCCGACGACGTCTGTTTCGGGCGCTATGTGGAGGAGTTCGCGATCCTCGTCACGCGCGCGCCGGGAGCCGTCGTGCGCTGCGTCGGCGCCGAGCAGGCCTACTCCGCGACACCGTGGCCGAACGGAGGCATTGGTTATGGGGCTGTCGCCGGGCCCGAGATGGCCTTTGCGCCGCGCTTTACCGCCGTGGACGCGCTCAACGAGCACCGCTTTGCGCCTTGCACCTACGCGCTGCCGATGAGCTGTTTTACGGACCTCGGCTTTCGATGCGACGAGGAGTCCGATATCGGGCTCGAAGGGGAGCTCTTCTTGCGTGCGGCGCTTTTTTGTGGCGTCGAAGACAGCACGTCGGAGGTCACCGTGCTCCATCGGCGCTTTGTGAACGGGCCTCGTTCCGAGGCGAGCGAGGGACGCGCGGCCAAGATCGCGCAGTTCCTCGCCTCGCGATTCGATGCAGAGCCACTCCTCCTCCCGCCCGGGAGCGTGAGCGCCATTTCCGGGCTCTTCGCGTCCATCGAGTCCTTGCGCGAGGAGGTTCGTGCCATGGAGCGCGAACGAGACGGGATCGTGAAAGAGCGCGACGCGCTCGAGAGCCAGCTCGGGCGAGCAGGATCGAACGTCGTCGACGGCGGAAACGCCTCGGCGAACCCCGACGATGCTGTTGAGCTAGAGGCGCTTCGTATGGAGCTCGACGACCTTCGTCACTCGACGAGCTGGAAGGTAACGGCGCCCCTTCGCAAGGCGACGGGCGCTATCCGTCGTCTTCGATCCAAAGGACCAACGAAGGCACCGATCGCAGGCGACGCCAAGTGAGGTCGCGAGCACCAGGTGAGATGAGCTCGCTTGCTCAGTCCTTGATCACTTGGCTCGACGCAGCCAGAGCGCTCCGCCAGGGTTTTCAAGCATCGCTTCGAGCTCGGTCGAAATGACCTCGCGATGGACCTGCGCGAACCAGTTGTTGAAGAACGCGATCTCGAAGGTCTCATTGAACGCGAGGAACGCGTGGAGCAAGTAGGCCTCGTTCCACGCCCGGCCCTCGTCGACCCAGACCCTTGGATACTCAAAGGGCCAGAAGACGTCGTGGATGTGGACGACGACGCCCTTTGCGAGGCAGGGAAGCACCCGCGTGATGAGGAAGTGGGCGTCGCTTCCGATCTTCACGACATGGGAGCAGTCGATGAACAAGACGTCGTTCGCTTCGAGCTCGGCGAAGCGCGCCAAGGACACGTCTTGGACTTGGCGCTCGATGAGCTCGACGGCGTCGCCTTCGCGCATGAGGCTCCGGAGGAGCTCGCTATGTGGCTCGATCGCCATGAGGTGCATCGAGTGGTCGAGGAACTTCTCATTGACGTCGAGCGCGAGCGCCGTCGTCCAACCGCTTCCGACCTCCACGTAGCGCCGCGGGCGCAGGTGCCGGAGGAAAGCGCCGAGCATGAGTGCGTCTCCGATGCCGTAGTTGAGGTTCCCCGCGTGGTAGCGAAACCGCGGGTCGGGCGTCTCCGGGAGATCGAGGGTGCGCGCGAGGCCGCTCAGGGTGCGAAAGAGCTCGATTTGGTCTTCCTCGCGAAGGTCCACGCCCAAGAGCTCGTTTGTTTGCGCGTAGATGCGACTTGCTTGGCGGGCGATCTCGCGATGATCGGGCACCGGTGAATAGAAGTGACCCGGCGGTGACCAGTCGAGGTAGCGCTGCGCGTCCGGCGTGGGCTCTTGTTCCTCGTCAGGCATGGCGCGTTCTTCCCACTCGCGTCGTAGCGTCTCTCCGAGCGGCCCGGTCGATACCACCGATGCGACCCATTGTGGCTGTGATCTTGGTGCAATCGTGCGAAAGGCGGGCGATCATGTCTTCGTCACTTCCACCGAGAGCGTCACCCCGCATCCGAACCAGCGGACGTGCTCGTGGACGAGATCGAAGAGCAGGGTGTATCTGCCGGGCTCGAGCGGGGCGCGCACCAAGAGGCGAACTTCGCCCATGGCGCCTGGGTGGATGTTCGCGGGGAACCTCGCGCGCGCTCCCTCTTCGAGCGGGGCTCGGGAGAGATCACTTGGCGAGCCGGCGAACCACTTCGAGGAGACACCGACGTTGTTTCGCCCCTTGAGGAGCCACACTTCGTCGCCATCGTTCCCTACCGAGACGAGCACTTCTCTTTCTTCTGAAGGTTTCCACCTCGAGAGGTCGCGTCCATCGGGGCCGGCTTCGCGCGACACCTCGAGGTCGGCGCGGTACGCACCTTCGCCAAAGGGCCCATCGAGCCAAGCCGTGTCCGTGGCCTCGCCCGGCCACGGGTTCCCGGGCAGTCCCACCCCACCGAGGCGTTCCAAGAGGAAGCGCCCGTCGATCGGGTCGAAGCGCGCGAGGCCCGCACGATCCCAGAGGAACGAGGAGCCCTCATCGAAGTGGTCGTAGTGCGCATGCCAGCCCTTCTCACGCTCGGCTTGGCTAAAGCGCGAATGTCGCTCGCGAAGGATCTTGCGCTCACCGTGTGCTTGAGAGCGTATTGGGTAGTGGCGCGTCACGAACTTGTAGGGGAACACCTTTCTTCCATCGAATTGGGCGTCGTGGCCGCCAGAGGAGGCCATCTTCACCCGAGTTCTCTGGGTCTTCCACGCCTTGAGCTGGGTGAAATGGGCCGGGCTGTCGCCAAATTCAAAGTACGGGAAGGAGTTCATGAGGTCAGCGCCGGCGCTCCAGGAGTCATCGGTCGGTCGGAACTCAACGATCGTGTGGTCGACGCAGTTGTAGCCCCACTGCTCGACGGCGAAGAGCGCGCTCCGAAGCGAGACCTCAGGCCACGGTGATTCGCGGATCTCATCGGCGTCATGGTGGATGATCCAATGGGCCCCCGAGGCATTCGCGATGTCCTCGACGCGGCCCAACAGCTTCTCGAGCTCAAAGGCGCCCGAGGGACCGTCCTTCGGAAAGCGCTCGAAGGTGATGTCGCCTTTGTTCGCGAGCCTCTCTAAGAGTTCGACCGTGCCGTCATTCGACCAGTTGTCGATAACGTGCACGCGGATCTCGTCGCGACGAAGCCGGTTGATGAGCTGTTCGATGATGTCGGCCTCGTTGTAGGTCGTCACGAGGGCAAGAACGTCGAACGACGCCGGCACCACCGGTACCGAAGAGGGATCGAAGTGGTCGAAGAGCGCGATGTGGAGGCCGCGAAGCTCGCTTGGCGTTGTTACGTCCCAGTTCGAAAATCGGCAGGCGAGCCCGCTTCGAAGACCAATTCCGTGCATCTCCGAGGAAGAACGGTCGCCAATGACCAACGCGATGCAGACCTCGGGTGAAAGTATTCGGTCATCGTCTTCGACGAGGACCATGCGGTCCTCGTCGGTCTTTCCGACCACCCGTCGCAGGTAGGTCACAAAGGACGTGGTGAGGGCCCTCTCCCGAGTCATCACGTCTTCCAAATTACTCACGGAGCGTCGCCAAAGGAGCCCTCTCCCGATTCCTCACCTGGGGGTTTTCGAGGAGACATTGCGCCACACGAGACCGAGCACGGAGGAATCGCTTCTAGGGAAAACTCGACCTGGAGGTTCCGCGACGAACGACCGCATCATCTGCTCAACGCGGTATGGGGATTCGGGCGCCGTTGGCGAGCGACTATGGAGGTCTCAATCACAGGTGCAGTGAATGCGCACGAGCGAGCATCTTGTTCAAGACGTCCTCGTCGAGCGACACGGGTGCGACGAATCGGCTCGACTCATCGATCGAAGTGAGCAGGATGATCGCGCGACCGACGAGCACCCGGACGCTTATGGACGAGGAGGGGACTTTCGTTTTTCCGTAAAGAACGGTGTCGGTTACTAGAAAGGCGAAGTCGCGGTCACCCAAGGACGGAAACGCGATCCCCTTGACCACCAGCGCGCTAACTCTTGAGCTGGCCAGGGACTTGAGCCTCTTTGTGACGAAGCCGTGGCGCAAACGGCTGAGCTTCGTTTCGTAATAAGCGAGTGCCGCGCTCGACGACGACTCGATCGTCACCGAAGAACTCATCAAGAAGAGCTGCTTGTTGATCTCGCCGGCGAATGTGTCTGGCGAGCTGGTCTGGTAATCGATGAGCCACCCATTTGGCAGGTCGGACAAATGGAGCTCGACTTGAGAGGAGAAAGACGCGTGAGGTGGCGATGCGGACGACGCCCCTGCGATCCCTTTCGGGATGGTGCTGAGCACGAGTGCCGCAGCGACGACTCCTGCGACAATACGAAGGCCGCCATAGGTCCTCGTCATAGGCGAGATCGATCCAGTCCTTGCGCTCGAATTGAGACGATGCGATAAACGCCTCGATTGTAAATGCGGCGAAGACCCGGTCGACGGAATTCGCGTTTGGAATATCTTTCTCCGTCCGGAACGAAACGAGGTGCTGTTACATGACCTGCCGTTTGTTCATGAACAGGAGCAGTGCGTGACATCGGATCCCGGTGCGTCGATGGCGTCTATGTTCTCTGAGGCTGTCCTCTTGGCATTATCGAGCGCGCAAGCACTGCAACGTGGCGCGATCTCCTTTTTGGTTGCTGAGCCCGCATCGAAGCGATGAGGCGATCATCATGACTCGGTCACCTCGACAGATATCCTCGCCCCGCATCCAAACCAACGGACGTGCTCGTGGACCAAGTCGACAAGGAGCGTGTAGTTGCCCGGCAAGTCTGGTGCTTGCACGTCGAGCGGTTGGAGGAATTCATCGCCAGGGTGGACGTTCGCTGTGAAGTACGCGCGCGGACCTTCCTTCAGGCATGCGACGGCGACATCTGCGTTCGATCCGGCGAACCACTTCGAGGAGAGCCCGACGTTGTTTCTCCCGCCTCGAAGAAAGACCTCATCTCCCTCGTTGCGCACCGAGACCATGATTGGGCGCACCTCGGAGACGTAGAAACGATTGAGTTCGCGTCTTGGCGTCCGGGCCCGGCGACGGATATCGATGGAGGCCCGATAGGCGGCCTCAGCAAAGGGATGCTCGAGCCAGTAGGTGAGGACCTCGCCGTAAGGAACGACGCCGCCAGGCGCGGTTTCTTCGTGAGGAATGTAGGCTTTTCGGTCGAGAACTCGGTCCATCGGTGTTGCTGCGTCGGCCACGGTGTGGAGCGCCGCGATGTCTTCTGGCGCGGCGGGATGTGGGGCGTAGCGGGCATGCAGCTCAGGCAGGTAGTAGACGGCGCTCACCGCGTTGCCGTCCTCGTTGAGCTGGACGCCGGGAAGGGTGTCGTAAAAGCTGACCTTGTCCCTTCTCGATTCGAGGGACGTGATCGCCGTGTCGAGGTGGTAAATCGGAAGGTCCAAGAATCGGTAGGGCTCGGTGGGCGATACGCCTTCATGCACGCCGCCTTTGATGTAAAGCGTCGCAGGGTCGTTGCGCACCATCACGAGCTTCCAAGAGGGCGACCATGGGTACTCGTCCAGCCAGTGGTCGATGTCGGGATATGACCAACGCACGGTCGTGATGTAGGTAACAACGTCACGGGCCTTTGCAAGCTCGGGCAAGGAACGAAGGAGCGACGCGCTCGGTACTTCGTCGCTGTCGGTTGTGAGGATCCAATCGCCGTCACACTGCGCGTAGAGCCACGCTCGGTAGCGCTCCTGGAGGAAATCCTCGCCCATTTCGACCGAGATGACCCGATCGGCGAGCCCTTTCAAGCAGCTCAGCTCGACGTTGTTGAAAGAAGGGCTCACGGCGCAAACGATCTCGTCAACGATCGGTCGATAGAGCGCGAGGATCGCCGCGACTTGGTGCAGTGGTCCCGCCGTCAGGCAACAGAGCGAGATTCTTTTCGGAAGCGTCACCACGACGTCCCTTGGCTTGTCGATTTGTTGCAGGCGATGGCTGCGCAATGATGGCCTTGGTTTGTGCTTGGGATGGGTGATGCTCTGATGCAGTTCTTTGAGGATGGACGCCGCGCTTATCCTCGGTGAAGCGGGAACCGGGACTTTTCAGTGTACCGATCGAGGAGCGTGCCGACGCAGCAAGCAAGAAAGTGTAATTCGGCGTCGGAGATGTCCGCAGTGAAGTGAGGATCTGGCGCCCGGATGCCATGCGTCGCATCCCTCGAATGCGCAGCGTCAAATGGACCGCCTTGGCACGCGGGAACGTCGAGTTCTTTGGTCTAAGGGCTCGCCACGAGCGCTCTCCATCGGGTTGCCAGAGCGCCCGAAAAGACCAGGAGAAACCCCTGGAGGCATGAGAATGCCGTAACGACGCAAACGGAGAGCTCTGGCGCCGAATTTGAGAAAGATTCGACGACGTCATCGAGGCTCGACCTCAGGTGAGAAGAGCGTACTGGACGTCGATTTCCGGCACTTCGAGTCGTTTTCGACGTCGATGGCTTCGGTCGTCTCGACCTCTGCGTCGCGCCAGCGCCACCGGCCGGTCATTTGGCATGATCTACCTGGTTTTCGGTGCGTCACGGCCGGGTTAGAGAAGCGTGCGGGTGTGTTACGGAACTGTTAGGGAGCACCCAACGCGGCCTGGGATGGGATAACGTAACTTTGTCGCAAGGAATGCCCTTGTCTGAGCAGCGCGTGGAAGGTCAAATAGAGGCGCTGAGCAGATATGGGTGTTAGTCTTTGACCGCCCTTTTGGGGGCAGTGACTTGAGGGGAGGCCGTTCGCGGCACCCATTGCAGTGAAGGCGTATGGCATGACATGAACCTGAAATCAAACTCAGGTCCAAAAGCCCATAAGGAGGGCAAGTGAAAAAGAGACTCTTCCGGTTGCGCCGGTGGGGAGTGGCAGCTGTTGCGGCAGCTACTGCCCTCGGCGCCATATCAGTTGTCGGGGGAGGGACCGCGTCCGCCGCCATTGATAGCTCGACGGTCGTCGCCACCTCCGTGAACATTCTGGCAGGAGCTACTGCCACGACCCCTGGGACCTGGACGATAACGATTCCCGCGTCCAACGTGCCTGCCCAAAACGACGAGTGGCAGGTTATCGTGACACCGTCTGGTGGGTGCAGCTCAACGAGTTACCTCACTGTCGTGTCGTCTGGGACGCTTACCGCGACCGGTGGCACCGGCACCGCGCCGACGTTTAGTGACGCAGTTACGAACGCTCCAGGCTGCTCAGTGGCCAGCTTGGTCACGATCAAAGACACGCTAATTGCCACCCCGGGCGCTGGCCCGTGGACGCTCGTCGTCAACAACCTCACCTACGCGCCATCGCAAGGCGCAGCTGCTGGCGCCGTCGCTGTGACTGCGGACTTCCTGGACGCATCGGCCGTGACGGGATCGGTTACCTTCCCGTCGAATGCGACCATTGGCCGCTTCACGGTAGCTGGACCTACGCCCGTGCCGAACGTCGCGGCAGCATCGACAGACGTGACAATTGGCAACGTCTCGGTTACTGAACCGTTTGTCGCCGCGTATCCGAATGCAGCACTTCAGTCGACATACGTCTGCCTCACCCTCGCTGGCGGCGGTACTGGTCAGTCCTTCTACCCCACATCGGGCAACGGACCGACCGTTTCCGCAACTGGTGGAACCGGTGCGGCCACTGTCACCGCAACGGCGACAATCCAAGGCGCCACGGGTAAAGTCCTTGCCTTCGGCATTGCGTCATCTTCGACGACCGTGCCGACGACCTTTACGGTCTCGGGCGTCGCGGTTGACTCACCGTCAGCAGCTTCGGGGAACACATATGTCACGCTGAACACGGCTACGAGTGCCGCTAACTGTTCCGCGGCGCCGCTCTTCTCGCCTGGGAACGCTCCGAACATCTTCTCAACTATCGGGTCGTCCCAGCCGTACGAAGGCGCCACGGCTGACACAACGGCGGCGGATGAATTTGAGGGCACGTTCAATGGCTGTACCGAGAACGGTGGCAGCGTCGTGCTCGCAACGGACGTCGACCCATACGATGCTCTTTCGGCCTCGTACCTTGCAGGAGAGCTCGGCACTGGTGTGCTCATCACACCCCCTGTCGCTGCAGGTGGCTCACTCGGGTCTGACGCGTCTCTCGCGATACGACTCATGGGCGTGACGAACGTCTACATCGTGGGTGGCCCATCCGCTATCGGCGCGGGTCTTGTCGCCGCGATCGACGGAACGCCGGCGTATAAGTGTGGCGGCGTAACCCTGACAGGGTCGGACGTGACGGTCACCGCGAACCTCTACGGGACGACCGACGACGACACCGCGATGGCCGTGAACGAATACTTCCCGAAGACGGTTGTTGGCTCCTTGGCCAACACTTCGGGGGCCTACAACGCGACCGGCGGTCTTTACGACGACACGTACAAGACCTACGGCGGCAATGGAACGGTGACCGGCGGGCCGGGTACCGGCACGACGGCGTTCCTCGTCTCAGACACGGACTACCAGGATGCAATTACGATCGGGCCGATTTCCTATGCGAAGCACATCCCGATCATCCTGACGCCATCTCCGTATACGGCAGCTGGCGTCTTGGCAACGAGCCTTGGCGCGGACGCCACGGCCGAGCTGACGTACCTTGGTACCACCCAGCTCATCGCTATCGGTGGTCCCTTGGCATTGCCTGAAGGCGTTTTGACTTCGGTCCCGTCCACAGTCAATGTGTTGCGGATCTCCGGACAGGACGGCACGGACACCGCCGCTCAGATTGCCAACTTTGAGACGGGTTCAACCAGTTCGAACGTGGGCCTTGGCTGGGCTCCGACCAAGGTGCTTTTGGCCAATGGTTCGTACTGGAGCGACCCGCTTGGCGCAGAGGCGCTGGCAGGGCTGAATGACTTGCCGATCCTTCTGACCGAAGGGCCAACAGCTGCTACGGCTGCTGCCGGGATTGGCACATACACCACCGCTGAGCTCAACCAGGCCGGAGACAATGCTTCGTCGCCTGAGGGTCTCGGTGGGACACTCGTCACGAGTATCGAGGTCCTTGGTGGAGCGCTAGCTGTGCCAGCTAGCCAAGTTGCCCAGGCGCAAGCTGATATTGCTGCTGGATAACTTCGGCTAGGACAAAGTGTCACGAAAGAGGGAGGCGCTTCGGCGCCTCCCTCTTTCGCGTGTACGCCAGGCAGTCTCGGCAGTTAGGAGGTGTGATTCCTCTCTGAGCTTTGGTCGTTGAAGTTCAGGAGCCGATGCTCAGGGCGTCTCGGTGACGAGGGGTCCGAAGGGAGCAGAGGCAGAGTCGCAGGTTTGAACCAACGGTGAACCGATGGAAGGCCGGTTGAGTGTGGCGACGTTCCACGCGACACGGAAGCCGATGACCTTGTGCGGTGATGGAACGACTGGTGCACAAGGACCTCAGCAGGTGATTTCGGCAGACCGCGACGAGAACGTTGACGAGATGATCCTGGGAGACCTCTTAGGGTCCCGTGTTGTCCTTGCACACGACGCCATGCCTGAGCGATCAGATGTCCGGTTGTCCATATATGGCCCGGTCGGTGCACGGTGAAGGTCGGGTAGGCGAGCTATAACGCGCAGGGAAAGGCAGACCGATGCCCTCCGAGGAGTCAGACGGCTCGTAGTAGTGCAAGGCGGGGTAATGCCTGCTGACCCATCACTGTTCTATGGATGGGCGGCTCGAACATCGAGAGATGGTCGATGTCCGGCGAAGGGGCCGACCGAGACCAAGCCTCAAAGCGAGCAACACGTCAGCATGAAAACAGGACCAGCTTTGGACCGCCGAGCGGGAGGAAGAAGCTGGCGGCCTGGTTGCTGGCACGGGGCGAGGAGAGAGGCTGAGTAAAGGAGATGCTGGCTCTATGGGTCAGCTGTTGGAAGCCATTGCCGAACCGGCCAGCCTCGCAAAGGCCTGGGCAAAGGTCCGGTCCAATGCAGGAGCAGCCGGTATCGACAACCAGTCGATTGCTGCCTTCGGTGCAGATGCACCAAACCAGCTGCACAGTCTGCGTCGTCGGCTGCTGTCGGCAGAGCGCTATGTTCCGCCGCCGGTCAGGCGGGTGGACATCCCCAAGCCCGACGGACGGCTCCGTCCGCTCGGTATTCCCACCGTTGCCGATCGGGTTGTCCAACAAGCCACCCGCCAGGTGATCGAGTCCGTCTTCGACGGCCAGTTCCTGCCGTGCAGCTTTGGCTATCGGCCGGGCAAAGGTGCGAGGAAGGCGGCGTGGTGGGTGAGGGAGGCGATTCGCCGTGGTGATCGCTGGGTGGCTGAGTTCGACATCGTCTCGTTTTTCGACAATCTGAGCCACGCCCGCTTGTTGCGGGAGGTGGCGAAGAAAGTCGACGACAAAGAGGTGATCGGACTCATCCGCAGATGGCTCAGAGCAGGCGTGCTCACAGAGACCGGGTATATCCCGTCTATTGGGGGGACCCCCCAGGGCGGGGTGATATCTCCGCTGTTGGCCAACATCTACCTCCATCGACTTGATGTCGAGGTGCGGGAAGCCGGTTTCCGGCTGATCCGCTATGCCGATGATTTCGTGATCCTGGCTGATAGGCGCTGGAAGGCAGAGGCCGCAGACCACCTCGTTCGCTCGATACTGAGCGACATCGGTCTTCAGGTCTCTGAGCAGAAATCCGGTGTCAGGAAAGTGAGCGATGGGTTCGAGTTCTTGGGATTCACCTTCCACGGGAGGTTCCTTCGACCCCGACCCACAGCACTAGCCAGTTTCAAGGACGCGGTGCGCTCGCGCACCAGGCGCAAGGCGCCGGTGTCCATGGAAACGATGATCAGACAGCTCAACCCGACCCTTCGGGGTTGGGGCAATTACTTCGCCATGGGCGATGTGACCGACCTGTTCACTGATCTCGACAAGTGGATACGTATGCGCCTTCGGTCAAAAGCACGCAGGCAAGGCAAAGGGTCTTCTGGACAACGTCCGCTGGCCCATCAAGGCCTTCGATGGTCTCGGCCTTGTCCGTCTGGAACACCTTGCTCGGGTTCATACCTATTCGCCCGGTTTAGGGCGCAGTCTCGGGTGAGCCGGATGCGGACCCGAACGTCCGGTTCTAACGGAGGGGCCCCTGGTCGTGAGACCAGGGGCCTACCCGCTCACGCCAGGCAATTTTGTGAGCGGGGAGGTGGATGTCCTTCCTGAGGTTGGAGTTCAGCAGCTGATGCTCAGGACGTCTCGATGACGAGGGGTTTGGAGAAAGCGAAAGCAAAGCTGCAGGCCCAAACGAGCAGTGATCCGATGGAAGCACGTTGGGGCATGGTGACCTGTCCGTGAGCCGTGGCGTAAACGCTGGCAAAGTGATCCTGGAAGGGGGGAAGAAGAGAAGAGGACTACGTAGGGTCCCAGTAGGCCCTGTACGGGACCCTACGTGCCTGTAGCAAAGGCATTCAGCGGTGGCCGCCGGTTGTCCACTGGTGATTGCCCAGTTCGATGGTCCTTTGAAGATTGGAGTCGGCGCAACGCTTCAACCCATTGGGGAGAAGGCAGACCGATGCCGCCTGAGGGAAGGTCGCCGCACGTGACGCCGTCAGCACAGATTCAGTGACCTTCGTGCCATTCTTGATTGAGATCGACCGGAGCATTGGGGGGGCGCCTGTAGTGCACGTTGTCTTGGGTAACGATTCCTCACACATCTCCAAGGCAAGGAAAGTCTGAGAAGCCTTGTAGCCGTGCTGTGTCGTCCAATGTGCTCGCGCTCGCTGCTCGATCAGGTCGAGTGCTTCTGCTTGATCGTTATCCGTCAAGGGGTACATTGCGTCGAATTTCCCTAAGCGATCGTCTCGTCGGGAGATGTTGGCGCTCACTCAACGTCGCAGCAGGAGCACGCAACCCTAAAGTAGGTCTGCGACGCGAAGGTCATGGCATCCGCCATGCTCATGAGTCTTCTGCATGCTGGCACTAGGAAAACGCTGCGGACTCCAACAAGTGTTCGTTTGGTAGCGTTGAGTAGCTTGCTCTGCGTGCGTTCGCGTCGGTAAGTGGCGATCACCGCCGTGTGCCGCCAGAATCATCGTGATCACGCTCGGATTGTTTGTGACTTCCATCGCGGGCGCTCGCATCGTGTTCTCGAAGATGTCCTGGACTCAAGCAGAAACTTCGCTCTATCGATTTCGTAGCATCTCTCAATCGAGTTGTTTGGTTGCGCGACGATCTCCTTGTCATGGGGTGCTATGAGCTGCTTACCGAGCGAACTCAGTTCGAATTCCTTTGCTGAATGCGCTATCACTGCGTGCCTTGGTTCGTTGTGCAGGACGAGGACGATGCGAGGAGAAAAGCCGCGCGCGGTCTTGCGCAAATGTCGTCAGTTCTTTTCAGCCGCCTCTAGAGCCGTCTGGTATGTCGCGTTCAGCGGATTGGACTGGACTGCCTTGCGGAGGATCTCGATCGCATCCTTGTCGTAGGCCCTGTCATGGGTTGCCGCTGCGAGCGCGATGAGGCATTGTCCGGCGTTCTCGAGAACTGGTCCATCGCCGGGGTACAAGCGCAGTGCCTGGCCATAGGAAACTTCGGCCTGGTCGAGCTCAGCGATCTCGTCGTTCGACCCTTGTTTCTCGTCCACCGCAGTGTCTTGGTATCCGTCCCCCTCGTTCGTCCAATACAGCGGCTCCCAGGGATTCAATTGCGTGGCGGCCTGGATTTCGGCGAGCGCACCATTCTCGGCTCTTGCCTTCGCGGCAGGTATTGTCAGCGTTGCGGCCGTCTGCTCCTCGATCAAGAACGTATAAAAGTCCTTGTCGGCACGGTAAGGAGCGCTTGCTCCGACACCGAGGAATCCGAGAGCCACTACCAAAACGATCGAGGCACTGCCTGTCGCCATTACTCGTGATGGCTGTACTCGGCGGCGAGAGCGGCGTGCAGGAGCTCGCCCACCCAACGCCGAGCGGACGCCGTTCATGACAGCTCCGGTAGGCGGCTGTTCGGTTTCGCTTGACGCGTCGACTGAACGAGCTGATCGGAGCAAGCGAGCCGGTACGCCTGCGTCGCGCCCGACGACCGCAAGAAGGCCGAGAAGCACCCAGAACAAGAACGCAATTCCTATCTGGAGCGGGTCGAAACTAGCCTCGACAACGTAGGCCACTAGGCCAGACACAATGCCCGCAAGTAACAGGCGCGAGCATGAATCTGACGGCGCTTCGTTGGCCGTCGGGCACGGTCCGAAGCGTAGCGACCGCCACGCTCTTATGGACACGAGCGCGATCGCGACAAGAACGGCGCACCAGAGCAAAAGCCCAACGTAGCCCTCGCCGGCGAGATAGACGGCAAAGACGTTGTGTGGCCCATTTGCCAGTTGGTCCGGGCCGTACAAAGAGACGAAGCGAGCGGTCTGATAGCGGGGAAATGCGATCTGGAACGTGTCGGGGCCAAGGCCAACAATTGGGCTGTGGTTGGCCATATTAACTGCTGACTTCGCTAGTTCGACTCGTTGGGTAACCGTGCTCGCGTGAGTGACATGGAACAGGGAGGTGATCTTTCCTCGCGCGTAGCTGGATGAAGCAATGAAGACGCCCGTCAAGATCACGAGCACGCCCACCGCTGCCGCTACAGCGGTCGCCACCAGCACCTTTCGAACGGCTTGGCGGTAGATCAGGATCGTAAGCAATACGAGCGATATGAGCACAGCAGCCCATGCGCCCCTCGCAGCGGTCTCGAGAATCTCGGCGATGGATCCGATGAGCACGACTGCGAGCAGTATCCGGCTCGGCCATTTGCGGGCTTGCATCAAGAGCACGATCCCAATTGGAAGAAGGGTGGCGCAAAAGCCGCCAAGGTGGTCCGGGTTCCCGAGCGTTGACCAGATGCTGCCAAAAAAGGTAAACCCAGTACCCCACGAGATCCAGTCAAGGTGCGTGTGGACGACGCGATCCGACAGTTGCATCGCGCCGTAAAGAACGACGAGGCCGCCCCCACAGCAGTAGAGAACGGAAAGCGCGTTCTGGATGTGCGTTTGCTCGAAGCTCCAAAACACCGCCAAAGTGAAAACCGTAAATGCAGCCGAGAGATAGAAGCCTTCGTACGAACCGTATTCACCGAGCATGCTCACGCGTATATTCGTGCTCGCAAGCGCCGTGATCAATGTCCAGATCAACAGTGCGAGAACAGGCCAACGCAGCGGCGTGTCGATTCTCTCTGCTCGATGCAGCCACACCGTGCGAATGAGCCAGAGTGCGCCGAGAACGGCTGCACCGCACACCGCCATCGTGTACTTCGTTACGTTGAAGATGTCCGCGGTATGAGGGTCGAAAAAGACGGGAACAAGGACGACAAGCATTAGCGCGATCCATTGTGAGGCAGCTCGAAATGGATCTTGATTTGGCTTTACTGCGACGGCTGAGCGGACGATGCCGAGGGCTGCAAACGCAATGGCCATCAAGAAGACCAAGAAGCCCGTCGAGGTCACCACGTCCGTTGCCCGAAGTACGATCAGGAGCACCCAAGAAACAGGCAGTCCCAGATCGTAGGGTTTCATCCCCAATGACTCGAGATGGGTACGGATTCGCTTTGCGACGCGGGACGGCTCCCTCGTTGACAGCGTTTGTGGGGAGATCGCGGCGCGCGGAGCCTTCCTTGCTTGACCCGCAGAGCGGACCCTTTTTTTCGAGCGCGCTCTGGCCCGAGAATTCGCCATGACCACTAGACATTAGGCGAAAGTCTGTGCTTGGAGGTGTGCCACTTGAAGGATGAACTGTCGCGTACGAGACCTGCTTGGGATGGCCTTTCCGGCGCTTTTCCCTGGAGAACCGGGTTGTCGACACCGGATTCGGTAAATCGGGTGACACGATTCCGCGTATTCTGTTGCAGTGGCACCGAGCCCAGCCGCCGAGCCTTTGTGTGCCAGTTCGCCTGCATTGGGACGTCGCGGTGATCGCCAAATTCTTGGCAGGGCCCTATGACCTCACTTGCGTGGTATCAGTGCATCGCCGTTGTGGTGTGCACGGCGTTGGTGACGCTCGTTCTTACCCCATTTGCGCTTCGACTGGCGCTTCGACGTGGGATCGTCGATCATCCAAGCGCGATCAAGCACCAGTCTTCGCCGATTCCTTATCTCGGGGGTCTCGCGATTGTGGTGGCGTTCTCCGTCGTCGTCATCGGAGCAGCGCTGTTGGATCCCCCCAGAAATGGAGTTGGCCTGCTCGCCGTTGTACTTGGGACCGGTCTTGGATTGAGCATCCTTGGGGTGATGGACGACATCTGGACACTCGGACCGTGGGTTCGGCTGTTCTTTGAGACTGGCGCCGGGGTGATCGTCTGGGTCTCTGGAACGCGGGTGGACATCTTCGCCGGCCATTTTCGTGGAGGACGCCCAATCGACGCAGTGATCACAGTTGTCTGGGTCGTGGGCATCACGAATGCCTTCAACATCCTCGACAACATGGATGGTCTTTCTGCGGGGATCGCGGCGATTTCCTCCCTCGGTCTATTCGTGATCGCTTACACCAATGGCCAGTTTCTCGTAGCGGTTCTCGCACTAGCACTCGTAGGTTGTGCCGTCGGGTTCCTACGTCATAATCTCCATCCCGCCACGATTTACATGGGTGACGCTGGGTCCCTTTATCTCGGCTTTCTCCTGTCGGTGCTCTGCTTGCGTCTGCGCACGTACGAGGTGTCGAGAATCTCCTTTGTCGTCCCCATTCTCCTGGTGGGCGTGGCGATTTTCGATACCGTTCTTGTCTTTGCGACACGTGTCTTGAATTCGAGACATCCCTTTGCTGGAGGGCGAGACCATACGAGTCACCGTCTCGTATTCCTAGGTTTTTCCGTAAAGTCATCGGTGGCTCTGATCTATGCGGCCGGAGCTGCATTGGCATGGCTTGCGATCGTCGCATCGCGAATCGACAGGGCAGACGTGTATTTGTTGGGAGGGCTAGCGCTAGCAATGGCGCTGTTCTTGGGCGTACTTCTTGCCAGGCTACCGATCTACGCGGCGCAAGATTTCGATACTTTCGATCTGGTTCATAAAGAGATGCCGTCGGCCGACTCGTCAGCCCCAACGTCTGCAACCCGCAATCCGGCCGTCCGGTCGACAAACCGTGCAACTCTATTTGGACAACGAGCCGAGCGACGCGGGCCGCTCCGAAAGAAGTTGTAACGATAAACTGCCCAACATTGACATCGGTGGTAGACGCACGATGCGCCATGATGACCATCGAGCACAGCTCATCCTCGCAAGTGCGACCGGAAAGGTGGCGACAAAATGGCTAAACGTCCGACCCGTGTCGCAATCGTGGGCCAAGGCTACGTTGGCTTGCCGCTCGCCGTTGCTGCCGCGGAGAGTGGCTTTCTTGTTATCGGTATCGATGAAAACGCTTCGCGCGTAGCAGAGCTGAATTGCGGTTCGAGTCCGGTCGGTGACGTGAGCGATCATGACCTTGCCAGCGTGGTGAAGAGCGGCTCTTACTCGGCGACAGTCTCCTATGCGGAGGTGAAGACCTGTGAGGTCATCGTGTTGTGTGTGCCGACTCCTTTTCACCACGATGCTCCCGACTTGAGTTACGTCGAACGAGCTGCATACGAGGTCGGTGCTCACATATCGACAGGAGCGCTCGTCATCCTCGAGTCGACCACGTATCCAGGAACGACGGACGAAGTCGTCCTACCGCTCTTGCAACAAGCGTCTGGAATGGCGCCGGGTGATGAATTTGACCTGGCTTTCAGCCCAGAACGCATCGATCCCGGTAACCCCGTGTTCGGTCTTCGCAATACGCCGAAGATCGTCGGTGGAGCGACCATGCACGGAGCCAAACGAGCGGCTGAGTTCTACGGACGATTTGTAGAGCGCGTTATGCCTGTTTCGGCCGCGGCCACCGCTGAAATGGCAAAGCTCCTCGAAAACACGTTTCGCCACATAAATATTGCGCTGGTGAACGAGCTCGCGATCTTGTGCTCGGACATGGGAATCGATGTATGGGAGGTGATCGATGCTGCAGCTTCGAAGCCCTTTGGGTTCATGCCGTTCTTTCCGGGACCAGGTGTCGGTGGCCACTGCATCCCGGTTGACCCGATGTACCTATCTTGGCGCGTTCGCCAACTTGGTGGATCGGCGAAGTTCATCGAACTTGCGCGCGACATCAACGACTCAATGCCTTTGTACTGCGTTTCACGTATCCAGGATTTGCTAAACGATCGTGGTCTTCCATTGCGTGACAGTCGCGTGCTCATTATCGGCGTGACGTACAAGGCCAACGTGAACGATGTTCGCGAGACTCCAGCGGTGCCACTCATCGACGCGCTCATAAAAAAGGGATGCATCGTCTCTTTCCATGATCCGTTGGTTGATGAGCTAGCGCTCCCCGATGGTCGATATCTCACGAGCGTGGACCTCGACGATGCGCTTCGTAATACACTTAACTGCGTTGTGATCGTGACCCCGCACGCAGGAATTGACTACGCACGACTCGTAGCTTCTGACTCACTTATTTATGACACTCGGAACTTCCTAAACAGCAGCTCTCCTAATGTCGTGAGACTTTGACGGCCCCGTGTCTCCTCAGAGATCTCTAGGGGTTCGCTTACGGAATTCCTCGGCAACCATGCTGATGATCGCGTCCAAGGTTACGGTTGGTTTGAAACCTACAAGTTGGGCAACCCTGGTCGTGTCTGGAACGCGGCGTTGCATGTCCTCGAAACCTTCCTCGTATGCTTCGTCATACGCCACGAAACGAATCTTGCTTTCAGATCCGGTGATTTGGATCACTCGTTCGGCGAGTTCGTGGATCGTGACCTCCTCTGAGCTGCCGATGTTGAAGACACGTCCTGCAGCGGCTGGATGGACCATGAGCGCCACCATGGCACCGACGACATCGCCCACATAGCAAAAACAACGGCTTTGTGATCCGTCCCCGTAGACAGTGAGCGGTTCGTCCCGCATCGCCTGGCGTACGAATCGTGGGATGACCATCCCATAGGAGCCGGTTTGTCGTGGGCCGACGGTGTTGAACAAACGCACGATTACGGTTCGGAGTCCTTTTTCTTTCCAATACGTGTACGCGAGGATCTCGTCGATCGCCTTTGCCTCTGAATAGGACCAGCGGCTCTTGAGCGGCGATCCGAGGATGCGGTCGTCTTCTTCACTCAACCGATCGGAGGTGTTCTTCCCGTAGATCTCACTCGTCGAAGTAACGAGGATCTGGGTGCCGTGCTTGTGCGCCTTTTCGAGAACGAGCTCTGAACCCCGAATGTTTGTTGTAAGGCTCTCGAGCGGCCTTTGAACGATGAGTTCGACCCCAACGGCTGCTGCAAGATGGTAGACGGCATCGACACGGGAGATGAGGTGGTCAACCAGGTCGCCATTAAGGATCGACCCAAGCTCGAATTGAAAGCTTTGTCGGCCCATGAGGTGTTCGATATTCTCATGCCGGCCGGTTGAGAGATTGTCGATAACGATGACCTCATCGCCCCGATCAAGCAGAAGATCGGCGAGGTGAGATCCTATGAACCCAGCGCCACCAGTGATGAGCACCCTCATATTGACGTGCGCCGATCTACGAAACGACACCAAGAAACCGGGATGCTGACAAGTTGGTGGGTGTCGGGTGAAGCGAAGAAAGTAGGGAATTTTGCTCTTATCATGACGAACAGCATTGCACAGCTGGCGGAACGGCTGGCTCAAGAGGGCGATCCACCGCGCTCGAGCTGCAAAATTCCGTCTTGACCTTCGAAACCTGCGCGAGGGCTTGTGGCGACAATCCCATAGTTGCTCAATGAAAGACCCACCCATTTTCGTTAAGAAGTCGATGGCCTTGTTCTGGGATTAAGGATGCTGGCGCATTGCAATCACTGAATGTGTCGTGAAGGCGTCCAAGATCTTCCCTCGATCCCATTGGCTTTCTCCGAGCGATTGTTGACTGAACTTGAAAGCTCAGCGTCGGCTGCTTCGTGACGGCCAAGATCAACAGCGTCTTGTGACTCCAGCGAGTCTGTGTGGCTAGGCCGCAGACACTTCAGTAGAGAAGGAGTGCTCAAGTTGGTACCGGCAAACCAACCTCTCATCTGTTGCCGCTTCGCTGCAGAGGGGAACTACTCTGAGTTTGGTTGACATCCTTATTGCGGGAACGTTCCCGGGGGAAGGATGGAAGCCATGCCGAAGAAGTTCCCTTCGGAGTTCAAGCGCGACATCGTCACCGTGGCGCAGCGAGGTGATCTCTCGATCGCCGAGGTCGCGGCCGACTTCGACATCTCGGTCGAGTCGGTGCGGCGCTGGATGCACCAGGCGGACGTCGACGACGGCGTCAAGGACGGCCTGACCTCTGCCGAGCAGTCCGAGATCGTCCAGCTCCGCCTTCAGAACCGGCGCCTCGAGATGGAGAACGAGATCTTCCGCCGCGCGGCCGCCTACTTCGCGAGGGACCACTTCCCAGGATGACCTACCCGCTGGTCCGAGAGCTGGCTGTCGAAGGAACCCCGGTGCGGCTGACCTGCGAGGTGCTCGACTTCTCCGACCAGGCCTTCTACTTAGTGGTGCGCGGTCCCAGTATGCGACCGCGCGTGGAACGACGCACACCTCGTGGATGCCGTCCACGACATCCACGCAGACGTCCGGAGTTCGGTTACCGCTTCATCTCTGAAGAGCTTCGCAGGGCGGGCCACCGCGTCGGCGAGGGACGGGTTCACCGCCTCTGTCGGGAGCACCGGATCTGGTCGACCACGAACAAGAAGGGCCGACGCATCTCGGGGAAGTTCCCGGGATCCGCGGTCCACGACGACCTCATACAATGGAACTTCACCGCTCCGGCCCCGGACCGTGTCTGGCTCACCGACATGACCGAGCATGGAAGCGCCGAGGGGACGCTCTACTGCTGCGCGATCAAAGACGTCTTCTCAAACCGGATCTTCGGCTACGCGACCTCCGATCGGATGACCGCCGCGCTCGCGACCTCGGCGCTGCGCCAAGCCGTCGCCCGACGCCGCCCGACGGGCACTGTCTTTGTGCATTCCGACCGAGGTGGCCAGGGTGGATCCAACTGGCCGTCGCAACACCTCGAGGTATGGAGGTGTTCATGGGTACCGGACCACAGCAGCGGGCGGTTCTTTTGTATCGGGGCAAATCCCGTTACCGAGGCGGCCGACAGTCGCATGGCGTGAGGATCGCGTCTACTTCTGGGCGGCAATCGCTGGGGGGTGAGGTGAGAGGAAGCAGCTGTCGAGATCAGAGTGTCCCCGGCGGTCGGCACTCGATCGTTCCGCCACGCTGGGGCGTGGGACCAAACCTTTCGCCAACCGTGTCCGGACGTTACCTGTCGTTCTCTAAGCGCGAGTACATCGCTCTGTTGCGCGCTCAGAATATCGGTGCCCATGAGATCGAGCGTCGTCTTGGACGTGCGCCGTCAACGATCTCTCGAGAGGTGCGACGCAACGCGTCGACGCGCACGTATCGGCTGGAGTATCGGGCCTCCACTGCCCAGTGGCTTGCCGCGCGGCGGAATCGGCACCTGAAGCCCGCGAAGATGGTCACCAACGAGCGGCTGCGTGACTATTTGAAGGGTCGGTTGGCGGGAGTCATTCGAACCCTGGACGGAGTCGTCGTGCCGGGCCCGGCTGCGTTGGCCTGGAAGGGACGGAACAAGCCGCACAGTCAAGACCGCCATTGGACGAACGCCTGGAGCCCCGAGCAGATCTCGCGACGGCCGCCGGTCGTTTTCCCCATGATGGGACGATGCGGATCAGCCACGAGGCGATCTACCAGGCTTTCTACGTCCAGGGTCGTGGAGCTCTCGAGCGCGAGCTCGTCGGCTGCTTGTGCACCGGGCGTGCGCTGCGCGTGCCACGTGCGCGCACGCGCCAGCGGCCTGGCTGTCACGTTACTCCCGACGTCATGATCAGCGAACGGCCCGCCGAGGTCGAGGACCGAGCGATCCCCGGAGCTGGGAGGGCGATCTCATCATCGGGACCGACCGGTCGGCGATTGGCACGCTGGTCGAGCGCACCACTCGCTTCACAATGCTGCTGCACCTGCCACGCATCGAAGGCTACTGTGTCGAGCCGCGCGTGAAGAACGGCCCCGTTCTCGCTGGCTACGGGGCCGAAGCCATGCGCGAGGCGATCAGCGAGCGCATCACGACGCTCCCCGAGCAGCTCCGACGATTGCTGACGTGGAACCGTGGCAAAGAGCTGTCGCAACACGCGCAGTTGATGATCGACACCGGACGGTTGATCACGAGCTGTTCGTTGTAGGTGCCCGGGGCGACCTCGATCGTCCCGCCTGCCGGCGTGAGTCCGAGAGCGTAGGAGATCGTCTGGCACGGTTGATGCATCGAGCCGCAGCTCGAGGAATTCACCCCGCTTGTAGCGACGTAGGTAGCGGGCTGGCTTGCAGCCGCTGGAGCGACCCCGATCGTTGCGCTAAGCGACACCACGCTTGCGAGCAACAAGGACGCGCAGCCTGCGGATATGAGCGTTCGCCGTGGAATCATCTGGCACCTCCAAGCGAGTCTTTGCACGCAGAGTAGCAACACGAGCCGCCCTTGTGTTATGGAATGTAATGAGAACCCAGAACATCGCCTGACGTGCGCATTCGTAGCATGTGACAGTCACAAAAAATTAACGCTCAACTAGAGCGTTAAGCCTGGGCCATCGCACCCACTGCCTAGGTCAATGGTCATGACCCGAGAACCTCTTCACGAAGGGGTTCTCCTTCGCCGCATCCCAGAGATGTCTGTTTTGGACGAGGCGTCGACTGGGTATCGCCTCGTTGCGTTACCTATCGACCGGCGTTGAGATGTCGTCCGCTCATCGCATGCGCACGGATGCAGAGCGCGAGGAGAATATGGCGTCAGTCCCGGAAGTTGCCGAACTGGAGCGGGATGCCGAGGTCCTCGGCCTTCAGTTTGGCAATGACGGCTTGAAGGTCGTCGCGCTTTTTCCCTTGTACTCGCACGTGGTCGCCCTGTGCCTGGGACGTGACGGCTTTGAGGCCGAGGTCCTTGACGATCTTGTTGATGACTTCGGTCTTCGTGGCTTGAGGACTACTGAGAGGCCGCTTCGAGCGATCTCGAAGGCCGTACTCACCCTCGGCTTCATAACGTCGCAGCCAGGTATAGAAGACCTGCCGGCTGGTTCCGTAGTACCGGCAGGTCTTCGCCGCGCTGTGAGTGACTTCGTCCCGGTGGCGGATGATCGCCGATCGCCGAGCTGCATTCTTCGCTAGTTTTCGTTCTTTCACCCAGTCTCCTTATCGTTCCAAGAGACGCCATTCTGTAAACGATCTCCCTCAGTTTCATGTTCAAGCGTGGCGCCTATATCATGAACTCGCGCACTACCCGGCCCACCCTTCTCGTGGACTTCGTCGTCAGAGCGATCCAAGTTTGGCCTCGCGAATCGATAAGCGAGTGTTAGTGGTTATCTAAGAGACCCGTCGTCTGGCAAGCTCCCAATGACAGATATGTCAACGACTAGGCTGCTAGAGACGCAGCGCGGCAAGCAAGTGCCAGATTTCATCGGCCACCGGGCAACGGAGATCGAGCGGGTTAATCGCGATGACTGGTCAGACGGAAGGCATCGTAGCGAGCGGCGGAATAAGCGAGCTCAAGAGATCGCGCATTTCAGTTCACATGACGCGTGTCTTGTCTTCAGGTTGGCTCGCTGCATCGTCTCATCCAATTTCCGCAGCTTTCTCGGTTGCACTTTTGGTCCGCGTCATCGCAGCCGTGGCGATCACTATTCACTCTGGATATCTTTTCCCTGACGAGCAAAGTTATGTAACTCTCGGGCACCTGGCTGCTACCGGTCAGCTCGACGCGAACTCACTTGCTGGTTTCGGTCAGACCCTCTTTCGTGAGGCCGCTTCGTTCATGTGGCCGGTTACTTTCTTGTTCTGGATATTTGGTGATCACATCCTCGTGGCGGCGCTCTGGGCGGCGCTTTTTGGCGCGGTGACTGCCGTGTTGACGGCATTACTGGTAAGTCGTGTGCTTGGGAAATCGTGGGCAGCGCTTGCAGGGTTAGCGGCGGCACTCTTCCCCTCGCAGATACTTTGGTCATCAGTGGTATTGCGAGAATCTATGGTGTGGGCTGGACTCGCAGGAGCGGCATTCGGGGTAACCCTTCTCGGACAAGCTGAAAATCGGCGGTCACTTCTGGGAGCAGCCGTACTTATAGGGGTCTCATTGTTCGATCTCGCCTTCTTGCGCGAGTGGGCCTTTGTTGCTGGATTGTGGGCAACGGGATTGTCGATCTGGCTATTTCGTCCGGCGCGCCCGGTCCTCGCGCGCGGGATCTGCTTGGTGCTGTGGTTAACTATTCCACTCGCTCAAGGTTATGGACCGGGCGCTGTTGGACTGCTCAACAAGGAGACAGGACTACTCGGCTATGAGAGGTCGGTTCTCTCCATTGGTGCGCAATCGGCATTCGTTCATCCACCAGTTGTACGTATCGGTTATGGGCGATCGGGTCTAGCCGTCGGCGCGAAATCGGCGCTCGTTCCTCCGCCCGTGGGCTCTACGCAGCGAAAGACTCGAACAGGGTCTGCTGTTACTCCCGCGACGGCCACTTCCACTCCTACTTCGGTGATTCCCTTGGCGATTTCTGGTGAGGGGTACCTCGTGAACAATGGCATTCGCGGAGATATACGCGAACTGCCACGCGGTGCGATCGCCTTCTTATTTCGCCCCATCCCCGGCCAACATGGCGATGGGCTGTCGTATGATTTTGCGTCCTTCGAAGAGCTTCTCTACTACCCGCTGTACGTCCTGGCCCTAATCGGGGTTTTCGCTTATCGCCGGCGGCGTGACATTATTGGGTTTGCAGTTTTAGTGATTATCGGCATCACCGGAATAGCTGCAGACACTGAAGGCAACCTCGGAAGCGCCTTCCGCCATCGCGACCAGCTGCTTTGGGCATTTGTGCTGCTCGCAACACTCGGGGTTGCATATCTACGCAGCCGCTACATCGCGAGAAGATCTGCGCATTTGGCGAGCGATTGAAAATTGAAACATCACCAGCAAAGAGGAGTCCGTCGTTAAACAGGTCTCGTGCGTGGTTTATTGGAGCGCGCGAGCGGACTCTGCATAGGATCGCAGCCAGTCCGAAGTCATGGCGATTCCCTCATGAATCGTTATCTGTGGCAGCCAGCCGAGGAGTTCCTTGGCTCTCGTGATATCTGGACAGCGCCGCTTCGGGTCATCAACTGGGAGGGGAAGAAATTCGAGGCTCGAGTTGCTTCCAGTTAGCGCCCGAATCAATTCAGCGAGTTCGAGGACTGAATGTTCAAAAGGATTTCCGATGTTTATGGGGCCGCGGACTCCCGTGGCAAGGATCATCGCAACCAGAGCTGCCACAGTATCGTCAACAAAGCAAAAACTCCGCGTTTGAGATCCATCACCGAAGATGGTCATTGGTTGTCCGCTCAAGGCTTGCAAAATTAGATTCGATACCACCCGACCATCGTCGGGTTGAAGGCGCGGACCATAGGTGTTGAATATCCGTACAATTCCAACGTCAAGTTTCTTGGTGAGTCCGTACGCGCACGTGAGCGCTTCCCCAAAACGCTTTGCCTCGTCATAGACACTTCGAGGTCCAATTGGATTCACATTTCCCCAGTAACTCTCTCGCTGAGGATGTTCTAGCGGATCGCCGTAGACTTCAGAGGTTGATGCGAATATGAAGCGACATTGATTCGCGAGTGCGAGTTCAGCCGAAAGCTCTGTGCCCCGACTGCTGGAAGCCATCGTTTCGAGCGGGAGGCGCAAGTAGTGATTTGGCGATGCAGGGCTCGCAAGATGTACGACGCAATCGAAATGCTCGTCGACAGGTATTTCCTTGGTGACGTCCGCCACAATTAACTGAAAGTGATGATGCGATTGGGCATTCGCCAAGTTAGATGCATTTCCGGTAACGAAATTGTCTACCGCGACAACCTCATCCCCGCGAGCGAGCAATGCATCACAGAGGTGCGAGCCAATAAAGCCAGCACCACCTGTAATGAGTATTCTCATGGGATGCCAATGCCTTCATAAGTGAATCCAGCTTCGCGCAGCATGGTTGGTTCTAGGAGATTACGAGCATCAACAATCGCCGGATAAGCCATAATCTCGCGCAGCTTCGGTATGTTGATCGTTCTAAATTCGTCCCACTCGGTTGCGATGACGAGAACTTCGGCACCGGTAGCAGCGGCATACATATCACCCTGGATTTGGATTCCCGCGCAAGTCGTTGGAGGATTCTCTAGATCGATAGCTGGATCAAAAGCCGAGATCAAAGCTCCCTTTTCTGCTAGATCGCAAGCGATTCGCACAGCGGGCGAGCCCCGCACATCATCGGTTCCTGCTTTGAATGTTAATCCGAGCAGACCCACAACTCTACGATTCAACTGACCTTTGAGCATTCGTTCGACTTTTGCGACGACGCGGTTGCATTGCTCGTCGTTCACAGCGATTACGCCTCTTAGTAAGCTGAAGTCATAGCCCGCGTCGGCAGCCAACTTTACGAGCGCTTGGGTGTCCTTCGGCAGGCAAGAACCTCCCCAGCCGGGGCCGGGAGTGAGGAACTCAGCGCCGATTCGTGGGTCAAGCCCAATACCCTTTATGACGTCGATGACATTGGCGCTGACTGCCTCACAGAGTGCCGCGATGGCATTCGCAAAGCTCGCCTTTGTGGCCAAGAACGCATTTGATGCGTATTTGATGGTCTCTGCACTCGCGGGATCAGTGATGATAACGGTTCCACTTAGACCCTCATATAGCCGTGCCACTTTCATTGCTGTGTCGTGGTTGTCAGCTCCGATCACGATTCGGGCCGGATATAAGAAGTCGTGAACTGCCGACCCTTCTCGGAGAAACTCTGGATTCGATACGATTTTCACATCGGAGCGGCCGAGTACGGCTTCGATAACTCGTGTGGAACCTACCGGCACAGTTGACTTTGTGATTACGATCGCGCCCGGTTGTAAGGATTGAGTGATCGAGGAGGCTGCAGCCTCGATGAAAGTGGTATCGGCTTCACCGGTCTCGCCTTGAGGAGTTGGTACGCAAAGGAACACGAGTTCACTGTCGGACGCAGCCACCGAGTTGTCGTCTGTAAATGTGAGGCGACCAGATTGCAGACCCTCGAGAACAAGTTCGCCGAGTCCCTTCTCGAATAGTGGCAATTCTCCTTCGCGCAGTCTTGCAATTCGAGTTTGAGCTGGGTCAGCACACTTGACCGAATGGCCAAGATGGGAAAGACACGCAGCCGTCGTCAATCCAACGTATCCGGCCCCGATTACGCCTATTCTCGCAGGTCCGGACGATACCAGCCGGCGCTCCACGTCAGTCAACTGGGTCCGCAGTCTGGTGCGGTTCCATTGGGGATGGGCGTTCACGATCACAGCGCCATCTTCTGAAAGCGAGCCGCATTTACCAGTCTTCCTTGATCAAGAACTCTTCCAACGTAAGAAGTGCCCAGAGCGCGTGGCCGTGATTTGCAGTTGAGGAAAGGTGCTCTTCAACCAAGCGATCGATCACCTCCGGCTTTAGGTAGGAGCGAAGCCGAGAACGAGGATCAAGAAGGCGGCCCTTGAGGAAGGTGCGGAGTTCATTGCGTAACCAATGTTCGAGCGGCACGCCAAAACCATGTTTCCTCCGATAGAGGATCTCAGCAGGCAAGAGATCTGATACGGCTTGCTTCAGCACCCGTTTGAGGGAGAGTCCGCGGAGTTTTGCGGATGGCGGAAGACTGAAAGCCAATTCGACAAGTGAATCGTCTAAGAATGGGGAACGGATCTCGAGTCCATGCGCCATCGACATTCGGTCAGCTTTTGGAAGTAGATCGTCGAGAAGATACGTTTGAAGATTGAGACTCAGTAGCCGATCGAGCAGACTCGCACCCGCAGTGTCATTCCAGAGTCGTCTGAAATCTTCCAACGCCCAATCAGAGCCGTCTGGAAGAAGCAATGTGCGCCATTGAATAGGAATAGAGCTGATCCACGACAAATAGGCATCTTCAATCTTTTCCTTTTGGGGTGCAAGAAGACGCTGGACTCCCAGCACTCGTTTAGATGACGTGTGCCGAGAGACAAGACTGAACGCCTGTTCCACATTATTGCGGATGACCTGCGGAAGCATCTGAAAGTAGGACAAAGCAGTCCCAGCGGCGAATCGTTCATATCCCGCGAATAACTCGTCTCCACCATCTCCACAAAGCGCCACGGTCACGTGTTCGCGGGTCAACTGTGAAAGGAGAAATGTTGGCAAAGCACTTGAGTCTCCAAACGGTTGATCATAATGCCACACCAGACGCTCCATGAGTTGAGCCGCGTCGGGTTTAACGACAAACTCGGTGTGATCGGTGTGGAAGCGCTTTGCCACCAATCGCGCATAGGGACGCTCATCGAAACCCCGCGCATTGTCGAATCCAATTGTGAACGTTGCTACCGGGCGATCCATGAGATTAGACATGAGTGCGACGACACTTGAGGAATCGATGCCACCGCTCAAAAAGGCGCCTATTGGAACATCGCTCAGGAGTCTTCGCTCCACTGATGATGAAAGGTGCATCCGTACTGCACGCGCGGCGACGGTTTGAGAAATGTGATGATGCGCTCTTGCTGTCTGAAGGATCGGTTTCCAGTACGAATGAAGCGCAGGTGGCATTCCCGGATGAAAGACGAGAACGTGGCCTGGTGGAACGCTGCGTATGTCTTCGAAGAAAGTGCGAGGAGTAGGGACATATCCAAACGTCAAATATGCCGGGAGGGCTTCGTGATCCAGACGACGCGGGACGGCGGGATGTACAAGGAGAGCCTTGACTTCACTGGCGAACACCAGATGGTCGCCATCCGACCAATAGTAAAGGGGTTTTTTCCCCAACCGATCCCGACCAAGTACGAGTTGGTTGCGCGCACTGTCCCATACCGCGAATGCGAACATGCCGTCGAGTTGCCGTGCGAGTTCGACAGCACTCGCCGATTCAGCTATGTGCGCGATCACCTCAGTATCTCCGGTACTTCGTAGATTGTGGCCCGTTCGGATCAGGGTGGTTCGCAGGTCGCGATAGTTGTAGATTTCTCCGTTCAGAACTGCTGCCTTCCCCCCGTCTTCGCTGGTGAAGGGGGGGTCTCCTGTCACGAGATCAATGACAGCTAAACGTGTTTGGCCGACGGAACCCGGTCCACGAGAGAACACGCCTGAGGCGTCCCGACCGCGATGCTCAAGTAGCTTCAGTTGGGACCAGGTCGCATCCTCGGAAGCTCCGGCTCCCACGGCACCGGCAATTCCGCACATTAGGACAAGGCTAATCTAAGAAGTGGTGCTGTCGCGTTCGTTTATCTCGTGGGGGAACATGCCGTCACGCGAGGACATGAGATCCTGCGCTGCTCTAATTGGCCGGGATAAGGGATGAACCCTTGAGGAGCGGTTCCGGAGTAACAAGAAGTACCTTTTAGCGCTCGAATTGACCCGATGTCGATACCACTTGTTTCCGTCGTGATTCCCGCATATAACGCAGAGCGCACATTGCGTGCTGCAGTGGCCAGTGTCAGAGCACAAACTGTGCAGGAACTTGAGCTAATCGTCGTAGACGATGGTTCTGAGGATTCGACAGCGGCGTTAGCCCGCTCGCTGCCCAAGATCCGTGTTATTTCCCAACCCAATCAGGGCGTCGCATCAGCGCGCAATTCAGGACTCGCCGAAGCCCGAGCAGAATGGGTCGCGTTCCTAGATGCGGACGATATTTGGATCAGAGACAAGCTACGCAAGCAGCTACAGCTAGTCCGAGAGAATCCGAAGGCTCTTGCTGTCCAGACGAGCGCCGTACTCGTAAATGATCAATTGGATGTCTTATATCAAGTCATTTGTCCCGAGGGGCAAAACTCACCTCTCAATACCTTGCTGTTTCGAAATCTCCCGGCCTTTTCCAGCTCACTGTTTGCTAGTAGGAGGGTATTGAATTCGATTGGTGGGTTCGATTCCTCGCTTGTGATCTTGGAGGACTGGGACCTGGCGGTGCGTCTGTCGCTCGAAAGTGGATTATTCAACCTTCAGGAAACTCTCGTCCTTTACAGAATTCATGGTGCCAATCGCAGCCGAGATCTAGCTCTTCACATCCAACCAGGTTTCGCGGCGTTGGAGAGGATATTCGCCTCTCCCGACCTACCGGAAGAAGTTTCGAAGAATCGCAGTTTGGTTTACGGCACGTTCTTTATGATGCTTGCCGGTGGAGCGTTCCGATCGCGGAATTGGACTGAGTTCCACTATTGGGCCAGACGTGCCATTTTCACTGATCCCCGATCCAGCAGATTGTTGTGGTCTTATCCCTTCCGCTCAATTGCACGCCATAAGGAGAGAGGCCGCACCTTGGCGTGCATCGAAGAGCTCCGGCCGATCTTGAAAGAATGGGATGCCCACTAGTGATCGTCCTTACTCGCGCGCATAAGGCTGCAGGAGAATGCGACGTTGCTTGTGCATACGGCGGTTTAATCTTCGAAGCGGTAGTCCCAAGATGCGCACAACATTTGTCGGATCGAGCCGGAGGCCTTTGATACTGCACCTGATCGATTCAGCGAGCTGTCGTTGAACGAAGTAGCTGCCACAGAGGATCATCCAGTGATTTGAGTAGATCTCGTTCACTAATTGTCGATACGGTTCAGATTCAGGTCGCGAAAAGAAAGCGTCTAGCACTGCGAACGTATCTCGTTCGAGAAGCGAAACATCATTGCTCATGACATTAGGACCTCGTCGGTACCGAACGAGGTATTCCTCTATGGGGCTCAATTTGGCGACTTGGCTCAGACGTATCAGGAAATCCCAGTCCGCACATTGGCTGAAGCGGGTGTCGTAACCCCCGACTGATTCCGCACATCGTCGCCGCACCATTAGCGTGGACGGTGAACTGGGAATTACCGATGAGTAAAGGAGCAGCGAGCGGCACAGATCCTTGTACTCGTTCGCCGGTATTCTACGAAGCTCATTTAGCTCATTATCGACTACGACAACGCCACAATACGTAGCATCAAGATCAGGGCGTTCCGAGAGGAGCGCTACTTGATGTTCAAGCTTATCCCGATGCCAGAGGTCATCTGAATCGAGGAAAGCCAACAAAGTCCCCGTTGAATTAGATATTCCTGAATTGCGCGCGCTCGCGACTCCCAAGTTAGTCTGACGAATGCAGCGAACCTTTTGTCCATAAGACCGTGCGATAATGCCAGTGTTATCAGTTGAACCATCGTCTATGACGATTGCTTCGAAATTCTGAAAGGTCTGTGCGCACAGCGAATCGAGAGTATCGGGAAGCGTGCTAGAAGAATTGTGTGCTGGGATGATGACACTTACTGTGGGTTCCATCAAGGAAGCGCTTTACCCTGCTTAGCGAGTAGTGTCTCCCCTTTGCGAACCCCACGAAAAATGTGAATAGCTAAGGATAATCGGAAAAGATGTCGCAAGAATCGATCATGTCGCACTATCGGCTCCAGCTTTTCGATGACGACATCAACCGTGTTCAAGACGGCAGTCGAAGATAGGGCAGTTTTTATGCTCTTCTTCAGAACTTCTAACCAGGGATCCGAAAGTTGGATCTTGCGATTACGTGTGATTAGGGGGCGAGTCGCTAACTCATGTCTAGTGGCAGCAAGATATACAGCAGTGATGGCTCCTTGCTCGTGCCGCAGGCCAAATTCTCTCAGAGTCATTCGATGATCGTTGTGGTAAAGGTGAATTGTTCCGTCATAAAACATCGGATAACCAGCATCTGCTGCGCGGCATGAAAACTCTTGGTCTTCGCAGCCTGCCATGGGGAAGAATTCATCAAATCCGCCGAGTTTCTCAAAGACAGACTTCGGAACCGCTAGGTCTGCTGCCGTCAGAGCCGATGCTCTATAGAAATCGTTTTCAAGGTGCTCCTTGTGAATTCCTCCCTTGATCCATTCCTCGAGTTCGATTCTGTAGCGCCCGAACGGAGTGTTTTGCAATGTTGATTCGACCTCGGGCGTAAATTGCCAAGCGCCATTGATCAAACAGTTACCATGAGATCGCCAATCTGTAACGATTTGCTCGATGAAGTCAGGTCCAACAATCATGTCGTCATCAATGAAAATGAGCAGCTCACCTCTTGCATGTTTAGCACCTAGATTTCGGGCTGCTGCCGCTCCCTTGTGATCCTGCGATAAGTGCACTAGGGCCGGTAACGGACCCTGCTCCTGTGCTTTGTCGAATTGGGATGACACCGCCTCTTGTTGACCATCGTGCACGACAATCAGTTCGAAACCTTCGGCTGGATACCTACTTCGAAGGAGAGCGTCAAGAGTTCGCGGAAGGGTGTTCCTTGAACCGTATGTCGGGATAATGACGCTTACATCAACAATCCGAGGCGAATCAATATTCACGGTGATGACACTATAGATTCGTCCAAGTTTTCGAATGTCGCTTGCAGTAACGCAGGTCATTGGACCACCAAACACCCACAAGAACCCACAGAGTGCGTGGCTTAGCTATGGGGTTCCGATCAATTCGAACAGAGAGTTCGGGTCGACAAGGGCGTTCTCGCACATTGGGAAACGGACAAGAAGTGGTCTGCATCCTCCGGCGCTGGATTATCGACAGGTAGATCGGCCGATTGATAGCGGTTCAGTTTGGAATGTCGCGCGAATTCGATGCCGCGTTTGAGGCGCAGGCAACCACCAGCATCATCTTGCTCCGATAGTTCCATTTGCTGGGTGACCATCCAGCGTGTTCAAGCTCCTCATAGAGAAGCTGCGGCGTATATTCCCGAATGTGGTCGTCGTCGGTGTACCAGCGCCGATTGAGGGCCTGCCGCGTATAGTTGAGAGGGTCGGAGTCGAAATCAGGAACGACCACGACTATCGTGTTTGTCAGCTGGTGGAGCGCTGTGAGAAACCTGACCGAATCGTCAAGGTGCTCAAGGATGTGCGAGAGCAGAACCACGTCGAAATGCTCGTTAGGTAGCCCTAAAGTGACATCCGCGAGGCGAAGCTCAACATTTCGAGCCTTCGCAACCGCATTGTTGATCCGCTCGGCGTCGTGGTCAATCCCGACCACCTTGGATGCGAAGGGCGCGGCCATCTCGCACAAGCGCCCGTGTCCGCAACCAATGTCAAGGACGGTTCCATCGTCGGGGATGATCTCAGAAAGAAGCTGGGGCGTCACGCAATCCACGTCATTCATGTATTCCGGGTAACCAAGAACCCGGCTGCTGCCCTCGTAAGCGAGCCGCCATGACACCCATTCGAGATCACACAACCTCTTGGTCACCCAGGCATCGCCAAAGATTCGCGAGCCTAACTTGGCAGCCCGGAAGCAAAGCGACAAGGTAATGGAGTGTCGCTTCCTGCGAGCAAGCGTCAGATCCACCTGCTCAGCGTATGTCATTTTCAGTCGTGGAGCTACGCGACTTGCGTGTAGCGCAACAGAAACTGAGCGATTTCCGCTGCCATCGCCGAAGTAGTGGGAGTCTGGCGCTGCTTCGTGTGCGTTTGGTGCGGTCGGAAAAGTTGCAGTGCATGTAAGAAAGACCGATCGCGTGGGTCGATTACTCGACCATGATTGAGAATCCATTAGTCAATCGTATGAAGCGGCGTATCTGCATCGTCAGGTCTTGACGCTCGACAAGACTGGTCGAAATTCAGTCAGGGCCAAGATGACCAGCCGCCACGCGAACGTCGATCCCCGTACAGGATGCATGGCTGTGCGTGAGCTTCCCCCGATCTAACGGACACCTATCTTGAGGCGAGCAGTGCTCTCCTCGAAAAGGAGTCCGAATGCCACGTCCACATCCACCCGAGTTCCGTCAACGGGCAATTGAGCTCGCTCGTGAAGGGGCAAGACCGATTGCTCAGATCGCCAGAGATCTCGGGATCGCCGACAGCTGTCTTCGCAACTTGCTCCGCCAAGCCGACATCGATACCGGCAAGCGTGAAGGGCTCACGACCGAGGAGCGAACCGAACTCGTGCGACTGCGTCGTGAGAACAGAGTGTTGAAGATGGAAAAGGAGATCCTGGGGAAAGCCGCGGCCTTCTTCGCCACCGAGAGCGACTACCGCTCGAAGTGACCTTCGCCTTCATCGAGGCGGAGAAGGCCCATTAGCCAGTCAAGATGCTGTGTCGGTGCCTCGAGGTCTCCTCGTCTGGTTCTTGTGATTGGCGCATGCGTCTCGAGCACCCAGCGGCGCGGACGACCTCGAACGCATTGCTCAGCGAAAAGATCAGCGAGATCCACACCCAGTCCCGCGGCAACTATGGCAGCCCCCGGATCGTGTAAGAGCTCGCGCTCGGTGAAGGGATCCGTGTCAACAAGAAGCGTGTCGAACGCCTCATGCGGCGTGCGGGCATCCAAGGGATCCACCGACGGAGGAAACACTGGACGACGCGACGCGATCCCCGAGCCACACTCTCAGACGATCTCGTGAACCGGCGCTTCTCGGTCGAGCGTCCGGACGCGCTGTGGGTCGGCGACGTCACCGAGCACGGAACGGCCGAGGGCAAGGTCTATCTCGCAACGGTGATCGACGCCTACAGCCGTCGCATCATCGGTTGGTCGATTGCCGATCACCTGCGTGCAGAGCTCGTCGCCGACGCGCTGCAGATGGCGATCTGGCGACGCCATGGCCACGAAGAGAACACCATCATGAACACCGACCATGGGAGTCAAGGCGAATTCAACTGGCCGTCGCAACACCTCGATCATGGAGGTGGCAAATGGCGACGGTGCGCGAGCGCCAGCGAGCGGTCCAGTTGTATCGGCGGCAGATTCCATCGCTGGGTGCGCCAACGATCGCATGGCGCGAGGACCGAGTCCGATTCTGGGCAGCGATCGCGATGGGGTCCACAACCGAGGAGGCTGGCGTCGCAGCCGGCGTGTCATCCCCCGTTGCCTATAGGTGGTTCCGCCACGCTGGTGGTGTGAATCCATGTCTCGCTCCGTCTGTGACGGGCCGCTACTTGTCGTTTGGCGAACGTGAGGACATCGCCTTGTTGCACGCGCAAAAGGTGGGGGTTCGACAGATCGCCCGCCGATTAGGCCGGGACCCATCGACGACTTCTAGGGAGCTTCGCCGCAATGCTTCGACGCGGACTTGGCGCCTCGAATACAAGGCTTCGACTGCACAGTGGCATGCAGAGCGCCGCGCACGGCGACCGAAGATTGCCAAGCTGGTGACGAACGATCGTCTACGTGAGTACGTGCAGGACCGGCTTTCCGGCGTGCTGCGAGAGGGAGATGGCCGAGCCCTCGGCCCACCAGGCCCAAAGTGGAATGGAAAGAACAAGCCACACCGCGGGGACCGCAAGTGGGTGCAGGGTTGGAGCCCCTGGCCGGGACCCGATAACTAAGCCACTTGACCTGGTCCCTCAAAAGTGGTCCATGGATGTGAGAGTTTTGGCCCCAATTCTCCGGAGGTGGGAATGGGGTTCAGCTATCCAAGTCGATTCCGCGAGGAAGCCTGTGCGCGAATGCTCGCAGGAGAACGCGTCGAAGCACTCGCCGCGGAGCTCGACGTCGCCGCAGGGACGCTTTATCGCTGGAAGCATCAGGCACTGATCGACACCGGGCGCAAGCCCGGGGTAAAAAGCTATGAGCCTGACGAGCTCTTCCGAGCGAGACGGCGCATCAAAGAGCTCGAGTACGAGCTCGAAGCGGTAAAGACGGCGAGCGCGCTGTTCAGCGGTGAGGAGCCACCCCGCCCAAAAGGCTCTGCCGATCGCCAAAGGGCTAACCGATGTCGGATATTCCGAACGATTCGCCTGTCGACTGATCGGGCTCAACCGAGCGACCTACCGCCTGCAAAAGACCAGGGCACCATCGAATCAAGAGATCCGTCGGCTCTTGCTCACCGACGTCATCAAGGAACTGCACTACGCCTCTCGAGGCACCTATGGCAAGCGCCGAATGCGCGCCGCGCTCTTGCACGAACGGGGACTCATCGTGAACGGAAAGCTCATTGCCAAGTTGATGCAACAAGCCGGCATCCACGGCCTTCCGACGCCAAAGAAGGGCCGTCGCAACCTACACCACGTGCCGACCGCCACCGACCTCGTCAATCGCAATTTCAGCGCCAGCGCGCCGAACCGCCTTTGGCTCACCGACGTGACCGAGCACAACACGCGCGAAGGCACGCTCTATTGCTGCGTCGTGCTCGACCAGTACTCACGACGCGTCGTCGGATGGGCGATCGACCGCCACAACGACGCCTCACTCGTGAGCTCGGCACTCACCATGGCGGCCCGAGAACGAGCGATATCAATCGAGACGATCTGCCACAGCGACCAGGGTTCGAACTTCACGTCATGGTCCTTCACGCAGAACCTCAAGCACTACAAGATTCTCGCCTCGATGGGCACCGTCGGTGACTGCTTCGATAATGCGCCGATGGAGTCCTTCTGGGGGTCGATGCAGATCGAGCTCCTCAACAGAAAGAAATGGATGACCTATGTGGAACTGGCGACGGCCATCGCGGACTACATCGAAAACTTCTACAACCCGAGCCGTCGGCACAGCTCACTCGGTTACTTGACGCCAGTGGAGTTCGAAGCGCTACCGTCAAGGATCAATCCGGCCAGCACTCTCATCGCCGTGGGCCAGTAGATGGGGACCAGGTCAGGTGGATCATTTCAGGGGGACCCGGCCACCCCGAGCAGATCGCCAAGCGACTCCCAGTCGATTTCCCCGATGATGCATCTATGCGGATCAGCCACGAGGCGATCTATCAGGCGCTCTACGTCCAAGGCCGTGGCGCTCTGCGGCGCGAGCTCGTCGCCTGCCTGCGCACCGGGCGAGCGCTACGGGTTCCCAATGCTCGAGCACGACAGAAAGTGTGGGCACACGTCACGCCCGATGTGCTGATCAGCGAGCGACCCGCTGAAGTCGAAGACCGCTCCGTTCCCGGGCATTGGGAGGGCGACTTGCTCATCGGACTGGAGCGCTCTGCAATCGGCACCTTGGTTGAGCGCACGACGAGGTGCACGATGCTCATCCACCTGCCCCGTGAGGACGGATACCGCCACAAGCACACCATCAAGAACGGTCCCGCTCTGGCCGGTTACGGGGCGATCACGATGAAGAACGCTCTTGCGGCAACGATGACGACTCTCCCCGAGCAATTGCGCCGATCACTGACGTGGGACCGCGGCAAGGAGCTCTCACAGCACGCCGCCTTCCGTGTCGAGACCGGCATCCCTGTCTACTTTGCCGACCCGCACAGCCCTTGGCAGCGAGGCACCAACGAGAACACCAACGGATTGCTGCGCCAATACTTTCCGAAGGGAACCGACCTTTCGCGATGGAACGCTGAAGAAGTAGAAGCAGTCGCCGCAACCCTCAACGCTCGACCACGAAAAACGCTCGGTTGGAAAACTCCGGCAGAGGCGCTCAACGAACACCTACTGTCTCTTCAACAAGCCGGTGTTGCTTCGACGGATTGAACCTGGACAGTTCACCTCGTGGGCATTCGGGAGACGCCTTCGCGCCGCAGGGATCCTCGGCTCGATGGGCAGGGTTGGCGACGCACTCGACAACGCAATGGCGGAGAGCTTCTTCGGCACGCTTCAGCTCGAGCTCTTGGATCGTCATCATTGGCAGACCCGCAAGGAACTCGCCGCTACGATCTTTGAGTACATCGAAGCGTTCTACAATCCGAGGAGACGCCACTCGTCGATCGGTAACCTCAGTCCAATCGAGTTCGAAGCCAGTCGCCCCACCGCAGTTGCGGCATGGTCAACTCAGCCAACCTGTCCGGAGAACCGGGGGCAGCTCAGTGCGTCCGTTTGGGGGAGTTGGTTACACTGTTGAGGTACGTATTCGCACAAACATTTCCTAGTACCTCAAAATTCAAACTGACCCACAGGTAGTGGGCTAGTTTGAGCTGGGAAAACGCTATGAACAGGAAAAACGCAACCTGTAATGATGGACCAACTACGTCGTTATGACTGGTAGAGAATCATGTGAAAGGCTTGAAAGCGATGAGTAACTTGACAGACCCGCTTCCCGCGGTCGGGACGATTGTATTAGCCGAACCTTCGACCATTCTCGCACCTGTAGCCACGGTCGTGAGTCTTGCGGAACCAGTGTTGACTATCCCAACTGGGATTGCGATGGGGCTAGAAACGCCCTTGATCGGGTCGACAACGTTCTCTACCGATGTTGCTCTCAGTCCGTCTGTAACTTTCTGAATCTGACATCACGGGTACCAACCGAACCACTGACCGCCAATCACTTTTCCGGTGTTATCCGACAAGCGAAATCCCACGGCAGAAGCTGAGTCTGAGTCAACGTAAGACGCTGCGTCCGCCGAGCGTTGGATAGTGGTCGTAGACGACCCTGGCTGCTTTAGTTGCATTTCTAGGTGTATCTGCTGTCCTGTGTACAGCTTCCAGAGCTTCCACATCTCATTTCGCAAGGCGTCGTCAGCAGGAGTCACCTTCAGACCCAAATTTATAGCCTCTTGTCGGCTAATCGGGTACGAATGTGCCTTGTAGTAGTCAGCAAATCGATCTGCAAGTTCGCTTATTTTGGCTTCATCGGCAGAAGCATCCATGTGTAAACCCAACATGCTTTTCGTTAGCTGTTTTGCCAGTGTGTACGTCTGCTCCATTGCGCCGATGACCAATGGGTGTACTTGACGCATTAGCTCTGTGTAAATAGCGCTCGGGTCATTGACCCTCATCGTCCCAAGGTCGTCGCCAGAACCCTCACTCGCAATGAATTGAATGAACTGACGGAGATCTTGGACGCTGATCGAAAGTGGTCGCGGGTCTTGTCCTGGTGGCGTGAATTTGTCCTCGGGAAGTAGCGGATGTTGGCGGCTTGGATCGACTGGGCCTAGCTGAGCGAGTTCCGTCATCACTATTTCGTCAGCACCCAGGCATATGTGCGTTGCGGCTGACATTGCTTGATATGGAATAAGCACACAAAACTTGTCTGTAAATTCGCGGATCAGAGTGACGATTTTCCACGGGACATCCGTGGCACCGCCCCTGCTAACTAGAAAAAGATCAATCTGGTCCTGCCGACCAATCCTCAGCAGGTGCTCATAAAGCCAATAAATTACGTCTTCGCCGATAGCAGCCCCTTCTGCCAGGAAATACGTAATCAGCTTGGCATTACGCAGGCGCTGGATTTCTTCGATGACTGGCTTAACGCGAGGGTGATGTTGGTTGGCAATGTCCTTTGCGGGATCGCCGCTCTGCACCTTGATCATTTGGGAACCAGTATTGGGGGGTGGCGGCGCAGCGGGGCTTGGGTTGCTTGGTTGCGTTGCGGGAGATTGTGCTTTGCGGGGAGTGGTCCGGCCCGTCGGTCTGCGATTACTCGCCATATTCGGCCTCGATTCATCTGCCATAACGCAGCGTTAAGCAGATTTTCGCGCGGTTGTCCCATAATCACAACCCGGTAGTTCAACCCTTGTAATTTCAATCCAACAATCCCGCAAGCTGGCCGAGGGACCACTGGTACTTAGTGATCCCCGCGGCCATAGCAGGCGTGCGTTGCACATACCCACTACCGCTCGACTTGCGAACTCGCAGCGACTCATGGTTACGGCAGAAGTTGTAATAGAAGAAGTGCAAGCTAACCGTGTGGGCGTGATTCTCAATCTTCTTTGAAAACGCGTTGGTCAGTCGCGTGAACCTTCTCATTCCCATTCGCATCGTGAGGTTTTGACGCTCGACGTAACTAGTCGAGATTCGGTCAGGGTCAGGATTGCCCGCCATGATGCGAATGTCAGTCCCAGTGCATACGCCAGGGCTGTATCGCTGTTCGGGATTTGCCGAGCCAAGCGAACCGTAAATCTTGACTAACTGAGCGAAGTCCACATTGTCTCGCCATAGGGCGTCAGCGACGGTCGCGTAAGCCGCAAGGCCATCGGTAGTTAATTGGATGCGTCCGGGCTTTAGCCGACGCTTAAGGTCAGCCATAAACGTGTAGCAGTCCGCAAGCGACCGCTCGCCGACGAGCCATGTTGGGATCAGCTTGGTATCCGCGTCGATTGCGGTCCATGTCCACACGTCGCCATAGCCGAACGTGCCCTTGTATTCGTCAGGTACGTTCTTCTGCTTGGCGTAGCAGTAGGCCCAAATCTCGTCGGCCTCGATGACCTTGCAATTCAAGTTGCGAAACGCCTGGTCCTGGTACTCCGAGCACGCCTGCCCAATGGCGACGAGCAGGTCCACGATGGTCTGCTTGGCAACCCCGGTCACCCTGGCGGTCGCCCTCATGCTCATGCCTTCCACCAGGCATCCGATGACCTGTGCCCTGCGTGCTGTAGTCAACCTGTTCATAATGGTAAATTTACTTAGAGGGTGTATCAGTCAAGAAAGTGCAAGTAAACGTCATGAAACGTGAAAATACAGTTATCGAACTAGTTTCAGTTTGGGCAGCACCTGGCTATTCAGCTCGAAACCTTGATGATGCAAGAGACGCTGGCACTCTCACCGCACGCCGAAACCGTGACGTTATGGCGTCCAGGGAGTCCGCTGCCGATGGTCAGCGGAAAGTCCCATATCTCGCGTCGTTGTCCGATTGACAGGGCGGCATTATCTAATGACTTGGGGGTTACCTTGAACTCCCACGTCATGGCTGGCTCAGAAGGCTTATCTAGGGTGACGACGACGGGAATCGCGCTGTCGTCCTGGTCCCATTCCAAAAGCACGAAAGCGACCACCTTGAACTCACAAGGCAGCGGCAAGATTGTCGCACCTGCGCCCCGCATGTCCATCAGGCCGTCCCGCTTGGTTGCGCTTTGACACAGCACCAGGTGTTCAATTTCCACAGCGACACCTCTCCATTAGTCGTGCACAAACCCTACGCAAACACCCGCTTGTTAGCATCGGAGTAGGCATGAAAAAGTCCCCAAAACCAGGCGACATGAATCAGCGCATGTACGCCGTCGTTCAAGAAGCCGCGGGATTGACGAGTGCGCGCCAGAAAGACCCCAAGGCCGTGGAACGCGGGCGATTGGGCGGTCAGGCGCGCGCCAAAGCGTTGGAGCCAGCCAAACGGATTGAGATAGCCAAGGCCGCGCGGGCCTCGCGCAGGCCGTATTGGGTATCGCAAGAAACGCTAGAAGCGCCACGCCCAAAAGCGCGAGCGGCGACGGCCTCGCGTAAGCGACCGAAAGCCGCCAAGAAGACACCTGGCTAGTCGTGGATTTTGAAATTCCCGAAGGTTTGCCATTGCCGAAAGTGTGCCCAGATTGTTCTGGGTCTTGGAATGGCTGGGGTATCGGCATAGAGGATACGACAGCCTTTTTGACTTGCATCAATGGTCACGAATTCAGGGCAACCTTGTCTGACGAAGAACATCTACAGTTCTCGCTAGCCGTTAATGGCGGCGAACTCCTCGGCCACCCCATGTATGTACAGGGCAATGACATACCAGTGACTGACTCATATCTGGAGCGTCCGATGCTTCTAGAGCCAGAATTCTGCGAGGTTGGCTACCACATCAGCATCG
>Ga0181538_10000454_pt1 | contig 48229 bp, 43 predicted proteins | sample PEATcosm2014_Bin_40_FD_119773 | JGI IMG/M metagenome (GOLD analysis project Ga0181538, IMG submission 119773) | Peatland microbial communities from MTU Mesocosm Facility, Houghton, MI, USA - PEATcosm2014_Bin23_30_metaG | ecosystem: Environmental > Terrestrial > Soil > Wetlands > Peat | place...
CTCTGGAAATCTCACCTCCAGTCCGCCAACCTTGCCGGAGCTCGCCTCGGGGAAGCCTTTCTCGGGGGCGCGAACCTCGGGGGCGCGAATCTCGGGGGCGCCAACCTCGAAGGAGCCAACCTTGAGAAAGCCCATCTCGCGGGCGCCCACCTCGTGGAAGCCAACTTTGAGAAAGCCCATCTTGCGGGCGCTCACCTCACGGGAGCTAATCTTTGGAAAGCCCACCTCTATTCCGCCCGCCTCGAGGGGGCCCACCTCGAGGAAGCAAACCTTGCGGGAACTTTTCTTGCGGGAGCCGACCTTGGAAAAGCCTGCCTTGAGAGAGCCCACCTTCGGGGAGCCCATCTTATGGAAGCCAACCTTTCGGACGCCAACCTTGCAGGCGCCAACCTCGCGGAAGCTCACCTCGGGAAAGCCCATCTCTATTCCGCCAACCTCGCGGGAGCCGACCTCGGGGGCGCCAATCTTGCGGGAGCCCATCTCGCGGGAGCCCACCTCGGGAAAGCTCGCCTCCATTCCGCCCACCTTGGGGGAGCCTTTCTCGCGGGAGCCTTTCTCGCGGGAGCCAACCTTTCGGGCGCCTACCTTGAAGGAGCGGACTTCAGCAAGGTTAAGTCATTATATATGGCAAAATTCGATCCGGGCATTCTATCCGAAATAAAGGCCAGATGGCCCGAAAAACTTGCGACATTATTGAATGTACGGTTAAGGGATTGGGTCATCGATGAAGCGCTTCTTGAACAGGTCAAAAAACCCGATTGGCCGGGGTGGCCTGAGGAAGAAGACCGAGGTAAATGGCTTCCATGGCGGTAAAGAGTCGCGAAAGAATATGGCGGTCATTATGATTGGCTTCAAGAACGCAATGGGTATTCCGTTATTGCTCACGATGACCATTGGATGCGCTAATCAGGTGCATATTGACATAATAAAATCAGGAGTGGATACGTGGAATAAATGGAGAAAAGAAAACGCGGGCGTCAAACCCAACCTCCGGGGGGCCCGCCTCGCGGGAGTCCGCCTCGCGGGAGCAAACTTTTTGCGAGCCGACCTCAGGGGCGCTGTCCTTGATGGCGCTGACCTTGCGGGCGCCGACCTCTTCAAAGCCGACCTTCGGGGCGCCCACCTTTCCCGAGCCAACCTTCGGGAAGCCAACCTGTTTCGGGCCAACCTGTTCAGAGCCGTGCTCCGGGGAGCCATCCTCGACAGCGCCTTACTTATGAGAGCCAACCTCAGTGGCGTCGATCTTGATAGCGCTTCCCTCTATAAAGCCGACTTCGCCGGGGCCGACCTTGCGGGCGCCCGCCTTCGGGGCGCCAACTTTTGGAGAGCCTTCCTCGCGGGTGCCCTCCTCGATGGCGTCTACCTTGTGGGAGCCCGCCTCCGGGGCGCCGACCTCGGGGGAGCCCGCCTTGAGGGAGCTAACCTTGCGAAAGCCGATCTTCGGGAGGCCGACTTTGAGGACGCCGACCTCGCGGGAGCTAATTTTTGGAGGGCTGACCTCCGGGGAGACACCCTTTGGGGCGCGGACCTCGCGGGCGCCCGCCTTACGGGCGCCAACCTCGCGGGGGCCACTCTCGATGGCGCCGACTTCGCGGGCGCCGCCCTCGACGGAGTCAACCTTCGGGGAGTCAACCTCCGCAAGGTTAAGTCATTTTACAAGGCAAAACTTGATCGACGTATTCTTTCCGAAATTAAGGTTCATTGGCCTGAAAAACTCGCGACAATATGGGACGATGCGAAAAAGGATTGGGTTATCGACGATACTCTTCTTGAACATGTTAAGAAACCGGATTGGCATGGGTGGCCGGGGGAACATGCACAACGCAAATGACCTCGATGGCCATGAAGACTAACATAAACATGCGGGAGGCCGTATGACTGGCTCCAAGAGCATAATTGCCGTTCTGTTGTCGCTCGTGGTCAATATGGGATGCGTCAGCACTAAACCGCCGATTGGCATGCTCAATTCAGGCGTGGCCGATTGGAATAGATGGAGAGAGGAAAACAAAAACGTTAAACCGAACCTGCGAGGAGACAGCCTTGACCACGCCGACCTGGCCGGGGCTGACTTTCGGGAGACCGACCTTTCGGAGGCCATTCTTGAGGAAGCCCGCCTGGAGGGCGCCGACCTTTCGGGTGCCGACCTTTCGAGAGCCAACCTTTCGGGCGCCCATCTCGTGGGCGCCGACCTTTCGGGTGCCGACCTTTCGGGCGCTCACCTCTGGGGAGCTCACCTCCGGGGAGTCATCCTTCGAGGCGCCGACCTTGTGGAAGCCCATCTTGAGGGCGCCCACCTTGAGGGAGCGCAGCTTGAGGGCGCCAAACTTTCGGAATCCTACTTTTCGGGCGCCGACCTTGATGACGCCGACCTTTCGGGCGCCGACCTTCGGGGAGCCAACCTTGCGGGAGCGGTCCTTCAAGGCGCCCACCTAGAGGGCGCCCGCCTTCGGGGCGCCGGCCTTGAGGAAGCTAACCTCGAGGGTGCCAACCTCGAAGGAGCCAATCTTGCACTGTCCGGCCTTTCGAGAGCCAACCTTGCGGGAGCGGTCCTTGAAGGCGCCCACCTTGAGGGCGCCCGTTTGTGGGGCGCCAACCTTTCGGGCGCCGACCTTTCGGGCGCCGACCTTTCGGGCGCCGACTTTTCGGGCGCAAGTCTCGTGGGAGCTCACCTCGATAGAGCCAACCTTGACAGCGCCAACCTTGATAGAGTCAACCTTGACAGCGCCGACCTTTCGGGGGCCCGCCTCGTTGGAGCCGATCTTGAAGGTGTCAACCTTGACAGCGCCGACCTCTGGGGAGCCGACCTTGAGGAAGCCAACCTCGTGGGAGCTCACCTCGATAGAGCCAACCTTGACAGCGCCAACCTTGATAGAGTCAACCTTGACGGCGCCGACCTCTGGGGAACCCACCCGGCGCGAGCCGACTCCGACAGGGTCAATCTTGACAGCGCCGACCTCTGGGGAACCCGCCTCGCGGGAGCCGACCTCCGCAAGGTTAAATCATTTTACAAGGCAAAACTCGATCCGCGCATTCTGTCCGAAATAAAGTCAAGCTGGCCTGAAAAACTCGCGACGATCTGGGACAATACAAAAAAAGACTGGGTTATCGACTCCTCTCTCCTTGAGCAGGTCAAAAAACCCGATTGGCATGGGTGGCCGGAGGGAAAACCTCAAGGTAAATAGGCTTCCGTACCCCTTTACGAGATTTTGACCGGGATTATTTTGTTTCTCAAATATTTTATAGACGGTTTCTTTTCACTCCAGCGAAATGAACTGGGAACATTCGTCTAAAACCGGGGGCTACAAATCTCTATGTCCTGTTACATAGTGATATTTGAACTGAATGACAAAAGTCGTTTGCAAGCTTTAACCACGGCACTCCAGTCCTATCCCGCGTACTGTCCTTTAACGGACAATTCCTGGGCAATTCTCTCGGAAGAGAGGCCTATATCCATTAGGGATACGCTAACGCCCCATTTAGGACCATCGGATCGATTATTTGTCATATGCTCCAGCGCGGGAGGAGCATGGCGTAACCCCTACGGTTCAGCCTACTCCGAATGGCTTGAGCATAACCTGTGAAAACCTGCCCGGCGAAGATACCGCTGGCGACAAACCGCGCGACCCCTCACTTTTGCCATGCGGGGAAGTCATAGGGAGTGAATAATCATGGATCAGATTGCAAGGGATGCTACCAGTATGAAAGGTAAAATCATCGTTATAACCGGCGCCAGTGATGGCATTGGAGCGGCGGCCGCACGGCTGCTGAAAGCATACGGCGCTTACGTCGTGGTCGTCGGCAGATCACCCCAAAAGACCGGGGAAATATCGAGAGAGCTTGACGTACCCTATTATCTTGCCGACTTTACGAAGTTCGATGATGTACGAAAGCTGGCCTCCAGGCTTAAAGCGGACTTCCCGCGAATTGACGTGCTGGCGAATAATGCCGGCGGCGTCATGGGCAGGCGTACGCTGACGGTTGATGGGCACGAAATGACCATCCAGGTTAATCATCTTGCGCCTTTCCTGCTTACCAACCTGTTGCTCGATACGCTTATCGCGTCGAAGGCAATCGTCATCGCGACGTCGAGTCAGGCTCACATGATGGCGGGGCGTCTTGATCTGAACGACATCGAAATCGAGCATGGTTTTAAAAGGATGAACGCTTATGCCAAAGCCAAGCTGATGAATATTTTATTTACGAAGGAGTTGCACAAGCGATACCATGCGGAAGGTTTAGCCGCCGCGGCTTTCCACCCCGGCGTAGTAAGAACCAGCTTTTCCCTTGAATTCGGCGGCGGGTTGAGCTTTTTTTATTCCTCGTTCCTCAAACATCTCCTTATCAGCCCCGCCCATGGCGCTGATACAATGGTGTGGTTGGCGACGTCGCAGCCGGGCAGGGACTGGCAATCGGGTGAATACTACAATAAAAGAAAGATTGCGAAACCGCGCAAACAAGCTTACGATGCACATCTGGCGCATGACCTCTGGGAACTGTCAGCCAAGCTGACGCAACTGGATGGAGCATCCGGCTCGGGACTCGCGGTCTCTTGATCTCCTTCAAATCGGACAAAAGTAGATTATGTTCTACACTGTGCGCTTTCCCGGTTAGTGAGAGACCAAAAAGAATCCTTTTCCTTCCCCTTGAATGGATCCGCCCATGCTCGAAAAGCTCAAAGAAGAATCACTTGCCGCGAACCTTCTGCTGCCGAAATACGGTATCGTAACCCTGAACTTTGGAAATGCCAGCGTCATCGATCGCACACAAGGCATCGTCGCGATAAAGCCGAGCGGCGTGGCCTACGATTCGATACGGGCGAAGGACATCGTGCTCGTGGACTTAGATGGCAACCGGGTGGAGGGGTCGTTGAATCCCTCCTCCGACACTATTACCCACTGCTGTCTGTACCGCAATTTCCCGGAAATCGGCGCGGTCGTACATACGCACTCCATCCATGCCACCGGTTTTGCCCAGTCGGGTCGCACCATTCCCTGTCTGGGAACCACCCATGCCGACTATTTTTTCGGTGAAATTCCGGTCACAAGACCAATGACCGTGGTAGAGATCAACGGGCAGTATGAACTCGAAACGGGAAAGGTAATTGTAGAACGGTTCAAAGAGCTTCGCTACCAGGATGTTCCCGCCGTGCTGGTCCATGGTCATGGTCCTTTTGCATGGGGTCCAACGGGAGAAAAGGCGGTGGAGACTGCCGTTGCCGTGGAGCTTGTCGCGCAGATGGCGTGCTGCGCGATTGCGGTAAGTCCGCAGCCGCCGGTGATGTCGCGGGCGCTGCTCGAAAAGCATTTCTTCAGGAAGCACGGCGGGAATGCCTCCTATGGTCAGGGCAAAAAAATTACCTGAGGGCGAAAAGGCCGGATCATGAAAGAGTTTTTTACCATTGGGGTCGATTACGGAACCAATTCGGTTCGTTCAATCGTTGTAAACGTCGCTACGGGCAAAGAGGTCGGGTCATTCGTTTTCAACTACCCTTCCGGCCGCCAGGGCATTCTGCTCGATAAAAACGATCACCACCTTGCCCGCCAGAATCCCGCGGATTACATAAAAGGCGCCGAGGTCACGATCGTGTCGGCGCTCAAGCTGGCCAGGAGGCATAAAGGCTTCTCACCCGATAACGTCATCGGCATCGGGGTGGACACGACCGGATCAACGCCGATCCCGGTGGATCGTGATAACGTTCCGCTCGCGCTGCAATCAAAATGGAAGAGGAATCTCGCGGCCCACGCCTGGCTCTGGAAAGATCATACCTCAGCCGCCGAAGCGGCAATGATCACCGAGGCAGCCAGGACCCTCGCGCCTCGCTATATTGAACGCTATGGAGGCGCCTACTCCTCCGAATGGTTCTGGGCAAAGATCTGGCACTGCCTGAATTCAGCTCCCGAGGTTTTCGAAGCCGCCTATTCGTGGGTGGAGCTTGCCGACTTTGTTCCCGCGCTCCTTGCCGGCGTCAAAGATCCGACCGCGATTGTGCGCGGCGTCTGCGCGGCCGGGCATAAGGCGATGTTTTCCCGTGACTGGGGAGGGCTTCCCGATAAGAAATTCTTGGCATCGCTCGATCCGAAACTCGCCGCGCTTCGGGACCGCCTCTTTGCAACCGCGTACGACGCCGGAACGCCTGCCGGCGCCCTGTGTATCGAGTGGGCCGAAAAAATCGCCCTGCGCGCCGGGATCCCCATTGCCATCGGCGCCTTCGATGCCCACTACGGGGCAATCGGCGCGGGAGTCGCGGAAGGGACGCTGGTCAAAATCATCGGGACCTCAACCTGCGACTGCACCGTGGTTTCGCGGGACCATAAGAAGGGTGAAATTCCGGGAATCTGCGGCACGGTACTCGGTTCGATTCTCCCGGATTATTTCGGCGTCGAGGCGGGTCAGTCGGCGGTAGGGGATATCTTCAAATGGTTTGTCGAGGTCGTGTGCGGAAACGACGGATCCCTGCATGCCGCCTTCACAAAGCAGGCGCAAAAGCTGCTTCCCGGACAATCGGGTCTCATTGCGCTCGACTGGAACAACGGGAACCGGACGATCCTGGTGGATCCCCGGCTCACCGGATTGCTCGTCGGACAAACGCTGTACACGAGGCCGGCGGAGATCTATCGCGCGCTCATCGAGGGGACCGCCTTCGGCGCCCGCGCGATTATCGAACGTGTCAAGAAGTACGGCGTGCCGGTCGACCGTATCGTGTGCTGCGGCGGCATCGCGGAAAAGAATCCGCTGCTCATGCAGATCTACGCCGACGTGACCGGCTGCACCATGCTGATTTCCGGCTCATCGCAGACCTGCGCGCTCGGTTCGTGCATCGCCGCCGCGGTAGCGGCCGGGAAAAAGAACAACGGCTACGATACGTTTGCCGAAGCGCAGAAGAGGATGACCTCGCTCAAGCCGGTCAGCTATACCCCGAACGGGAAGGCAAAGGGGGTTTACGATGAACTCTATGCCATATATCGGCTGCTGCACGACGGTTTCGGCGGCGTCACGAGGTCGGCGGATCTATCCCGCGTCATGAAAGATTTGATTGCAATCAAGGAACGGTCCGTTTCGATGGCCGGGTAAAAAACCTGACCGCGCCTCGACGACGCATCTCTCCATGATCGCGGGATTTTCAATTCATCGCAGCAAAATGTATTTTATTGCTCCCGTTTTTTTTTGCACCGTCCGATAAAAACGAAATCGCTGCCGTTCAATAAACCAATATCACCACAAAGGGAGGAGTTGCATGTCTAACATTATCATGTTCAGTCTTGCCGCCGGCCTCGTGGGCGTCATCTATTCGCTCGCGACCGCGGCATGGATCATGAAGCAGAATTCAGGGTCCGAAAAAATGAAGGAAATTTCGGACGCGGTGAAGGAGGGCGCTACGGCGTTTCTCAAACGCGAATACATGAGCGTCGCCATCGTCGCGGTCGTGCTGATAGCGATCATTGCTTTTGTCCCGGAGCTCGGTCTCTGGACCGCACTGGGATTCCTCATCGGCTGCTGCGGCAGCGCGTTGGCCGGTTATATCGGCATGATGGTCACCGTTCGTACCAATGTCCGCACCGCGGAGGCGGCCAAGAGCGGGCTTGCAAAGGCGCTCGGTGTCGCGTTCAAGGGCGGTTCGGTTACCGGCCTCATGGTGGTCGGCCTTGGACTCATCGGCGTCTCCGGATTTTTCTACCTGACCAAAACGGTTGCGCCTGAACATGCATTTCATGCGCTCGTCGGGCTCGGGTTCGGCTGCTCGCTCATGAGCGTGTTCGCCCGTATCGCGGGCGGCATCTATACGAAGGCGGCGGATGTCGGCGCGGACCTGGTAGGCAAGGTCGAAGCCGGTATTCCGGAAGACGATCCGCGCAACCCGGCTGTCATTGCCGACAACGTAGGCGATAATGTGGGTGATTGCGCCGGTATGGCGGCGGACCTCTACGAAACCTACACCGTGACTATCGTCGCGGCCATGCTCCTGGCAAATACGGTTTTCAGCCAAGGTAAGGATGCGGCACATTGTAGTATGTGGGTGCAATTTCCACTGCTTCTCGGCGCGATTTCGATCGTCGCTTCGGTCATCGGCGCCTTCTTCGTTCGTCTGGGCAAAAAGCAGTACATCATGGGCGCCCTGTACAAAGGGCTCGCGGTTTCCGGCATCCTTGCCGCCGCCGCCTTTTATTTCGCCTCAAAATTTTTTCTTTCAGGACTTGGCCTTGATGAACAGGTTTTTTCAGCCGGCCAGGTGTTCGGCATGGCGGTTATCGGCCTTGCGCTTACCGGCCTCATCGTGATGATCACTGAGTACTTTACCTCGACCAGCTTCAACCCGGTCAAGCATATCGCCGAGGCCAGCAAGACCGGTCACGCAACCAACATCATCGCCGGCCTCGCGGTCAGTATGAAATCGACCGCGTTACCAGTGCTCGTCATCTGCGCGGCTATCGTCGGCGCGTATGCTTTGGGCGCGGGCGGACTGAGTGTTACTGATTTTGGAGCGGTCAAACATGGCCTCTTCGCCATTGCGATCTCCGCGGTCGCCATGCTCTCCATGACCGGCATCGTTGTTGCGATCGACAGCTATGGCCCGATCACCGATAATGCGGGCGGCATCGCCGAAATGGCGGGGCTCGATGAGAAGGTTCGCGCCGTCACCGACCCGCTCGATGCGGTTGGCAATACCACCAAGGCGGTTACCAAGGGCTATGCCATCGGTTCCGCAGGGCTTGCGGCGATCGTACTCTTCGCGGAATACTCCCGTTCATTCTCTGGAGCTATCGCGTTTGACCTTTCCGACCCTAAAGTTCTGGTCGGGCTCTTCATCGGCGGTCTCCTGCCGTTCTATTACGGCTCGCTTCTCATGGAGGCGGTCGGCACCGCGGCCGGCGGCGTGGTCGACGAAGTGCGGCGTCAGTTCAAGACCATTCCCGGTATCATGGCCGGCACGGCGAAACCCGAGTACGGCACCTGCGTCGATATCGTGACCAAAGGGGCGATTCGCCAGATGATGCTTCCGGCGCTCATCCCGGTTGTTACCCCGATCCTGGTCGGATTCATCCTCGGCAGACAGGCCCTCGGCGGCGTCCTGATCGGCGCCATTATCACCGGGTTGTTCCAAGCTATCGCAATGACCAGCGGCGGCGGCGCGTGGGACAATGCCAAGAAGTACATTGAAAGCGGCTTTTTCGGCGGCAAGGGGTCCGACGCCCATAAGGCGGCGGTCACCGGCGATACGGTCGGCGATCCCTACAAGGATACGGCCGGACCGGCGATCAACCCGATGATCAAGGTGATCAACATCGTGGCGCTGCTGATTGCCCCTCTTCTCTTGAAATAAAGAAGAAAATTTCTTATTTGATAAGGAGGCCGGGAGGTATCCGGCCTTTTTTATTGCGCACTCGCAGGGCGCACCTCCAACAGGGGAGAGTTGACCGCGAGGTCGAATCTGAAGGGAGGCGGAGGCAGGGGGACGAACTTGGGGAGGCCCCTTGAAAACGATATGCAAAAATCTATATTTGAAGTACCTTTCGTAAAGGTTAAATTGTCCGGAATGTCCACTTTATTACCAGAGAATGTCCACGAAAAGACAAAATCACCTCTTTTAAGGGCTGTCTAAGCACTGAAATATTCGATTTTCTGATAATTTTTACCTGAAAATGTCCAAATGCAAAATCAAAATTGACATTTAAGGGAAGTTTAAAGGAGGGTTAAAGGCGGTTTAAAATTTGCAGGTAGCCGTCCAATTCACGAAAGCCGATTGCAACCCCGGTTAAACTTTCTTTGATGATCGTTTATTATTTTTAAGGAGCAGGTTACATTCAGGGAAAAACAAAGTTCAGACGTGCTTTTCTTTTCCTCCGTGTGATTAGTTTAACTTCTTGCAGGAGGCGGGCGGTACCTGATGCGGACTTTTGTGTGATGAGATACTTGGACGCACGGGATTACACAGCAAAGAGCTTGATAGGTGGGTGAGGCATGGCAAACAAGGCAGGCACTATAGGTTATGAAAAGCGTAAATAATCTATCGTAGTAATGCGTATTAATAATTGAGGAGTCAATTATGGCACGAACAGCTACAATCACCAACAATCAAATTCTTAAAGCCGCTCAAACCGAGTTTCTCGCTCATGGAATTCGCGCCACATCAGCAGCAATCGCCCGCCGTGCCGGCGTCTCATCAGGTATTCTCTTCCAGAGATTCGGTACAAAAGAAGCTCTTTTTGCCGCTGCGATGAATGCAGGAAATAATGCTGGAGAACAACCGCGACAATTTGACCCTCGTGAACGTGCCGGCAAGGGGTCTGTTCAAAAAACTCTTATTGAGATTGGTGAGATATTGCTGGATAGGTTTTTCATCATTGTTCCGAACCAGATGATGGCGTGGGCTAATCCAGGACCAGAGCGTGGAGAAAGCATGGCTGATCAGTATCGAGGAAGGGGCATCAGAGGTCAAAAAGTTCTCGTTGAATACCTGCAGGGGGAAGCTGCTCTGAAGAGGATCCGACTCATCGATCCATTTGTTGTCGCTCAGACGTTTGGAGGTGCACTTTGGTTCTTCGCATTCGAGCAGGTGACCGGCGCGAAGCTTCGGGAGACGGGCAAGCAGCTATCGCGAGGCGAGTTCGTGCGTCGGCTCGTTGCCATGCTCTGGAAGGGGTTGTGCCCGTGAAAAACACCCATTCTTGTTAAGTAAAAATGCAAAATTATTATTAGAAACGCGAAAATGGAACAATGGTGAGAAAATTATTTATTGAGCAGATAATTGTTATTTCGTTGGCATTGGTTTTGCTTCATTTCTATTTGACATTCTTTGGAAAGGACCGCAGCCATGACAAGTCAAGGGAACAAAAAAAAACCTTTTTTAAGCCAATTATTAATTGATCAATCAATTATTAATACTCTATTATTGTTTTTGGTCTTTCCAATTCAGGCGAACGCCCTCCAGCCGCTTCAAGATTTCCTCCAACATGCAACTCAGAGCAACTTCGATAATCAAGAAGCCCGAGCGACAGCAATGCAGCGGGAGCATGAAGCCAGCCAGGCATGGGCGCGCCTCCTGCCGTCGGTGACCGCCCAGGCCGACTACATCGGCAACCAATACCTTGGCGAAGCAAATATTCCCACAGGGGCGCCGGCAGTCGGTGGCACCCTCCCTATCCGGAATGTCATCATCACTCCGGTCGATCAGCGAGACGCATCTTTCTCCGCGGCCCTCACGCTCATTGATGTTGCTGCATGGGACAACATCGGTGCCGCCAGAGCCAACCGTGAAGCACAGAAAGCACGCGTGGCAGCTACCATGCTCGAAGTTCAGAAGACGGTCGCGCAGACCTATTACCAGATCATCGGTGCAGGCGCGGTTGGGCGCGCGGCTCGGCGTACGTTGGCAGCCGCCCAGGACAACGCTCGTTTTATTGAAACACGTGCCAACGCCGGCCTGGCTTTGGAGCTGGATCTGAAACGGGCGCTCGCGGAGGTGGAGCGAGATCGACAAGCAATCCAGGATGCAGACTATACGACAATAACATTACAACGCTCGCTCGAAACCCTTACCGGGCTTGTTCCCGAAGGTGATCCGGGCAACGATTCGACGGCATTGCCGATGGATGATCTCCGTGACGAACAGCCACTCGCAGAATGGATCACCGTGGTCGATTCGTTACCATCGGTGAGAGCTGCATTGTACGACAGGCGCGCGGCAGAACTCACTGCAGCCGCTTCACAATCAGTGTTGTATCCTACTGTTTCCACTCAGGCCAGCGAGCGCGCGACGAACGCGACCGGATTCGGACAATCCCCCTACTACACTGTTGAGGCGCTTGCCACTTGGAAGCTTGTCGACTTCGCCAGCTTCCAGGCATCGCGTGCGCAACGGGCCGCAGCAGAAGTGTCATCTGTTCGCTATGACCGAGTTAGGGAATCGGCGTCGCAAACGATTTACGATGATTGGCACCAAGTTCATACTCAGATCGAAAAGAGCCGGGCGGCACGCAGCTCCCTTGAAGCCTCACGTTTAGCACTCTCTGTCGCGAGAGAGAAATACGCCTCCGGCAAGGCTACGCTCCTTGACGTGGTGCAGGCGGAACGGGACGCGTTTTCAGCCGAGGTCACCGATATCCAGGCAGAGGCGGATCTCGCGTCGGCAAGAGCCTCCCTTCGGTTAAGCTCCGGTCATTCCCTGGAGGCAAAATGAAAAACCAACGATTATCAAACGCTGCTGGCGCAACCGATGCTTTGGCAATGCATCGTCCGGCGCGCATTGTACGGTTGCGCACCATGCTACACGTCGGAATAAAGATGATGTTCCACGACAAACTAAAATTTGCCGGAACGCTTTTCGGCGTTTTCTTTGCCGTAGTGCTGGCCAACCAACAGCTCGGTGTGTTTCTCGGTCTTCTCTCGAAGAACACCATGTTCATCGATAACGCGGGTGCGGATCTGTGGATTGTGCCCGCCTCGACACAAACGTTGCAGCCGGGAAAGCCGGTAGCTATGACTGCGCTCTACGAGGCACGTACGACACCCGGCGTAGCATGGGCCGAGCCGCTTCTTTTTGGTGGTGGGTCAGTTTCACTACCCAGTGGAGGAAGTGAGCAGGTGACCATAGTCGGGACAAAAGCTCCCTATTGGCATGGCGGACCATGGAACATCGTTGCCGGTTCGGTTGATGTACTGCGCAATCCGGATGTCATGATCTTCGAAGATTCGGAGCGCGACAAACTGGGCGGCCTCAATCTCGGCAGCGTACGCGAGGTAAATGGATATCGCACTATCGTGGGCGGCTTTACCTGGGGGCTATTGCCATTCGCCCCATCGTATTCATTCGCTGAATACGACTATGCGCGAGTCCTTTTGGGTACTCCGTCAGACCAAACGAGTTTTGTTCTTGTTGGTGTTGCCCCGGGCAACAAACCCGACTCGGTTGCCGCCGCCATACAGGCACGAACTCCCGATTATTTAGTTCTGAGCACCCATGAATTCCACAATCGGGTGCTGCGCTATTTGCTGGTGAGTACCGGCATTGGTGCAACAACGGCTATGTCGACGGCGTTCGGGCTTATTGTCGGGTTGGTCATTGTCTCATTGTCAATGTTTTCCGCCGTTGTTGACAATATCAGAGAGTTCGGTACGCTGAAAGCAATCGGCTGTCGTAATGGCGATCTGGCGCTGCTATTGCTCGTTCAATCGACATTTTATGGGCTTTTGGGTTCGCTTATCGGGCTTACGCAAATCTCGGGTATAGCCGGGTTCATGCGTTCGCCAAAATTGGCCTTGGTCCTGCCTTGGCAGACATATGCCAGTACTCCTTTGGTGATGGTCATCCTATGCGGGCTTGCTTCCCTGCTTGCCCTTTCACGCATTCGTAAACTTGAACCCGGGATGGTGTTCCGATGAAAAACACAAATGAACGCCCTCGCGTCGTTGATGTTAATGGGCTCAGCAAAGTGTATGGTTCGGGCGCAATCGCCTTCGAGGCTCTCAAGGAAGTCGACTTCCACGCTGACGCAGGAGAGTTTGTCATGATCTCCGGTCCGTCGGGCAGCGGCAAAACGACGCTCCTGTCGATCCTCGGGTGCGTGCTTCGTCCGACTGCAGGCCACGTAATCATCTTTGGCCATGATGTCAGCACGACACGTGAAAACGAACTGCCTTCGCTGCGGTTAAGCCTGATTGGCTTCGTGTTCCAGGGTTTCAATCTGATTGCGTCGCTATCCGCAAGCGAAAATATTGCTCTCGTTCTCAGGCTGCGCGGGTGGGCGCCTAAAGAGGCTCAAGGCGAGGCGGCAAAACTGCTCGCAGAGGTGGGTATTGCGGAAAAAGCCGACTCGCTGCCACGCGATCTTTCGGGTGGTCAGCGCCAGCGTGTCGCCATTGCGCGCGCACTCGCCGGTCATCCGTCGCTGCTCCTCGCCGATGAGCCTACCGCAAACCTGGACGGTCAGACCGGCTTGCAGGTCACCGAGTTGCTGAAAGACCTCGCGCGCATCCACGGCTCAACCGTGGTTGTCGTCACCCACGATCCCCGTATTCACAACCTTGCAGATCGAATCGTACACCTTGAAGACGGACAAATAAGAAAGGAGTCGCTATGAAACGCAAGTCATGGGGAATCTACATTGGAATAGTGGGGCTTGTACTGATGATATCGTTCATTACTCGGTCGCTGTTGAGCGGACCGTCGACGGCGCCTCAAAAGAAGGATGTTGTCAAAGCCGAACGAACAAGTACCGTCGCAGGTACAGCCGATGAACGCATGGCAGTGCCTGGCCGAGGACTGATCGCCGGCAATGCAATCGTCGAGCCGCGCCAGCCATCTACCAAGGTTGCAGCCGCAGTCCCGGGACGAATCGCGATGATTGCGGTCCAGGAAGGTAATAAGGTAAAACGCGGGGCGGTGTTAGTACAACTTGATGATGCACCAGAACGAGCAGCGCTTAAGGCCGCCGCTGCCGATCTTGCTGCAGCAGAAGCGCGGGCACAGATGTCGGCAGAAGAGTTTCGCCGCACTGAGCAAGCAGCAAAAGGCGGAGCCGCCACCGCTGACGAACTTGATAAGGCTCGGCAACAGTCGGAAATCGATCAACGCACTTTTGTGGCAACTGAAGCGCGTCGCGACCAGGCAAAAGCAAATCTTGACCAGCTGACAGTACGTGCGCCCATTGATGGCAAAATCCTTCAAGTGAAATATCGTGTCGGCGAATATGTGACGCCCGGCGGCGACCCGGTTGTAGTGATGGGTGATATGAGCGCATTGCGGGTTCGCATTGACGTTGACGAGCGCGATATCGGCCACATTGCAGTCGGCGATTCGGCGTTTGCGGTGGCCGATGCGTACCCCGGGAAAAAGTTCACCGGCAGAGTGGTCGAGATCGGCCGCATGATGGGGCGTAAGAACGCTCGAACCGACGATCCGACGGAGCGCATCGATACGAAAATTCTTGAGACAGTAATTGAGCTGGATGACCCTGATGGTCTCGTGCCGGGACAACTTGTAACCGGATACATCAAGGGAAACAAGTAGCTTGAATCTTTCAAGCATTACAAGGAAACGAAAGAGGATTTCCATGGACAAGAGAGAAATATTGGCTTTCATCAATAAAAATCCTGTGGCCTTTATGGCTACCATTGATATAAACGGCGGAAAACCGCATGTCCGTGCCATGAGGACATACTCGGCGAATGATGACGGCATTGTCTTCAACATGGAAACGCCCAAGGACGTATACAAAGAGCTTTCCAAAAATCCCGAGGTCGAACTATGCTATTTCACAGGTGGCACCCAGATTAGAATCAGCGGTCGAATGGAAGAACTGACTGATCCGGCGCTGAAACGAAACCATGCGATAAACCGGCCTATTCTCCAACCAGGGGTGGCTAAGGAGGGGTTGGACTATGTTGGCATCTTCATTCTCCGGCACGGCAAAGCGACCGTTTTGAGGCCGCCTCTGCCTGTACCGGGATCACCGAAGGTCTACATTGACATGTAATTGCAAAACCTATTCAAGGGAATAATGAACACACTTTTAAAATTATTGTTTGTTGCCCTTGTGTCGTGGTCGTTCGTCGGTCGGGTAAACGCTTCGGACAGTAACTCAACCGTTACTGGTGTCTTGTGTCCAAATTCAATGGGTTAGCCGTGATACTATATATCAAGTTTTCTAGTGCCTAACCACTTCACCATTTCTGGATCACGGTGGTCGAAAAACATGCTTTTCTTTGTGTCAAGCGCCGCGATAGCTGCCATATTTTCACTACTTAGTTCAAAATCAAAGATATTGAAATTCTCGATTATCCTTTCCTTGCGAACCGATTTCGGAATTGCAACGACACCTCTTTGCGTCAACCACCGCAAAATTACCTGTGCGACTGATTTCTTGTAATTTCCAGCGATGGAAACCAATAGCTCATTTTGGAAAATGTCGTTTTTGCCTTCCGCGAATGGCCCCCATGATTCAATCTGAATTTTGTTTTCCTGCAAAAATGCATGCGTTTCGATCTGTTGACAGAATGGATGAGTTTCGATCTGATTCACTGCTGGAACTACTTTATTATGAAGAATCAAATCCATAATCCGGTCTGGATAAAAGTTGCTGACGCCGATGGCTCTGATTCTGCCTTCGCGATACAACTCTTCCATCGCTCGCCAGGAGCCATAAATATCCCCGTAGGGTTGATGAATCAGATACAGGTCCAGATAATCCAATTGTAACCGCATGAGAGCTTTTTCAAATGCGGTCTTCGTTCTTTCATACCCAGTATCCTGAATCCAAAGCTTTGTGGTAATAAACAGGGTATCCCTTTCTACACCACTTCTTTTGATTGCTTTACCTACAGCAATCTCGTTTCCATAAGAAGCCGCAGTATCAATCAGACGATAGCCTGTACGTATCGCTTCAAATACGCCTTTTTCGCATTCATCTGCATCTGTTACCTGAAAAACGCCAAACCCTAATAGGGGCATTTCAACGCCATTGTTTAATAAAATCTTGTGCATAGGTTCACTTCCGATTTGTTTTTATTCCGGCATTACTTCGTTCAGGCATCGTAGTGCATTCAATGCTCGTGGATATCCAACAGACGGCAATAGCCGAGTGACAACGCTCAGCAGGACCTTCCTGCCGTTTCCTGCGTTTACATTGCCCCGTATATGACCTTTCAACTGCGGCTCACATCCTCTTTATGCGTTTTTCCCCATCTCAAATGCTTGCTGCATAGCGGGGCTTCCTGTGATGTCGCCGCTGTTCCAGGCGCCGACGCCATAAATGATCCCCTTCTCTTTTGCTCCGTCAAGGCACGACGTAAATGCCCTGAATCCTTCGAGCGTTCTTTCCATCGCCGGCTTGCTGGCGTCAGCCGGGGTCACAATGAAGTTATCGTTCGATCAGAGGCCCGTTCTTCGCTCCAGCTCTTCAGGGTATCTGGCGCCCTGCACCTCGATCTTTGCCGCGGCGTCCCCAATCTCCCGGAGGTCGCCGGGCGTCAGCTCGACGTCAGCCGCGCTGATATTCTCATCGAGGCGGTTGGGCTTGGTTGTTCCCGGAATCGGAACGATCCACGGCTTCTGCGCAAGGAGCCAGGCGAGCGCTATTTGAGCGGACGTCGCCTTTTTCCTTTCCGCGATCGCGCCGAGCAGATCAACAAGAGATTGATTCGCCTTTCTATTCTCCGGCGTAAAGCGAGGGACGATGTTGCGGAAGTCGGACTTGGCGAACGTCGTGTTTTCGTCGATCTTCCCCGTAAGAAAACCTTTTCCAAGAGGGCTGAAGGGAACGAAGCCGATTCCAAGCTCTTCGAGCGTCGGCAACACGTCCTCTTCGGGCCGCCTCCACCACAGCGAGTATTCACTCTGGAGCGCGGTAAGCGGCTGAACCGCGTGAGCGCGACGGATGGTTTTCACTCCTGCTTCGGAAAGGCCAAAGTGCTTCACTTTGCCTTGCTGTATCAGCTCCTTCACGGCTCCCGCCACGTCTTCTATCGGCACGCTGGTGTCAACGCGATGTTGATAGAAAAGGTCGATGGCATCAACCTTGAGTCGCTTCAGCGAGGCTTCAGCCACTTCCTTGATGTGCTCCGGCCGGCTGTCCTGGCCCGATTGCCCTCCCTGGGGGCTGAATTTGAAACCGAATTTGGTAGCGATGACCACGCGCCCGCGGAAAGGGGCGAGCGCTTCGCCCACAAGCTCCTCGTTGGTGAATGGCCCGTAGGCTTCAGCGGTATCGAAGAAGGTGACACCGCGTTCGAGGGCCTTCCGAATCAGCAAGATCATTTCCTTTTTGTCGGGGATAGGACCGTAGGCAAAGCTCATGCCCATGCATCCGAGCCCGATTGCCGAAACCTCCAGATGACGGTTTCCGAGTTTGCGTTTCTGCATAATTTCCTCCTCTTATAGTGGATGGGCCGTAAGGACGAGTTTCATCTCAGGTTAATAATATAAGCCCCAAAAAATATATTGGGTTTTATCAGGGTTTCGAATTTACTATCTTCAATTATTGCTTTAATTCTTCCATCTTTATCCAACAAGGCCCAACTGCTAAAAAATCCAAATTCGTTTTTAAGCTGTAGTAAATTAGAGTTCATAATTGATTATAACGGGTAAACTTGAAGTAATTGCCAATGCTGCGAATACGATTCATCGCGCGCAAGGACCCACGGGGCAGCTTCTCACATTTGCAAAAGGCGGCACTCCGATTCAAAAGATCGGTTCCCTGTTTCCCTTTATTGAAGAGACAGCACGATTTGTTCTCAGCGGTACAAACATTAAGGGAAAAAGTGTCTCTCCTTACGGATGAAACTTCCTTCCCTCGGCGAGCATCGTCAGAATCTGCTTCATCCTCCGTTCCCGTGTTTCGGGCTTTCGTGCGGTCTGGAGGCGGTAAGTAATCGAGTAGGTATTCGTTTTGTCCAGCGATCGAAAGAAGGCCGCGGCCTTCTTGTCTTTAGCGAGCTCTTTCAGGAAATCTTCCGGCACCGTGGCGTTGCCGAACGAATCGTATGCGGCGCTCCATCGGCCGTCGGCTTTCGCCGCCTTGATCTCCTTCAGGCCTGCGAGGCTCATCTCCCCTGATTTGATCAGCCTTCCCGCATGTCTGGTATTGATTTTCGACCAACCGCCTTTCGGCCTTCGCGGCGTGAATTTTTGAACCCAGGATTGATGGTCGTATGTTTTTTTCTGGCCGTCGATCCAACCGAAACAAAGAGCCTGATCGAGCGCCTCCGGATAGGAGATTGACGGCTCGGTTGAGCCTTTCTTATAGATACGGAGCCAGATACCTTCGGCCTGTGCATGGTTCTTCTCAAGCCAGGCCCGGAAATCCTGCGCCGATTTAAAGGCTATGGTGTCCATACGCATGCCCCTGTCAACAAGCCCCGATCTCTTGACGAATCCCCCTTAAACTGGAATCCTCCATTGAGACCTGAAAAATAGAAATCCTGCTCAGGTTGTCTTGCTTTCCCTCGTGAATGTAGGTCATTATCATCTTGCTGTCAAATAAAAATTGCCGTCAAATTTGCTTCTGAAGTCATAACACATCTTCTTGATGCATGAATTGCAAAGTTAACTCGTTTTTGTCGACACCTCTCCCCTCAATGTTTAATTGTGCAATTCATTCTGAGCCAAACTCCATCGTCTCAGCGCCTCAATCTCGATCGAGTCGAGCCGGGCATCTTTATGGATGAGGAGATAGTTCGGTAGCGGCATCAGAGACGCGGAAGCGAGGGCGTAACACCGGTCGCGCATGGTGTCCTGTCTCGCTTTTGTATAGGTATCCCACCGGGAAAAGTTCAGGACCAGCCGCCCCTTTCTGACATCGGCAGCGACCAGCCAGGAGACCGGGGCAATATAACTGTAAAGCGGCCACCGGGTTTTATTGGAATGGCAGTCGTAGCAGGAGGTACGCAGGATCGTTGCCACGTTCGCCGGAGCATCCACATCCTGGGTCACCGGCGGATTTTTACGGTTTACAGGATATACTTGAATAAGTGCCGCGAGGATAACGACGGGAATGAGAATTCTGAGAGCTATTTTTTTCATGGTTCGTGTTCGGCTACCCATTATTACTCCCGCGACTAAACTATGATTAGGAAAAGCCACGTTTTTATTGAAAAAGCATGCTACCCTTTTACGGTATTTAATTTTTGGACTGATAATGATCCCACGGGAGTCATCCTGAATAGTTCTTACGCCCTTATAGTAACGACCAATAATTCTGCAATCACGAACATCTTTGCAATGCTCATGTCAACTGCGGTTCGGCGCCTCCCGGAACGTAGGGGTTATTGACGATTCAACTTGAAAAGCCGCTTAATCATAAACCCGATCCGCAGCTGCTTATCGAGGGTTCCCCGCATGAGGTTCTCGGCGCCTATCTCGGTCGCATTGCCGGCAAATATGAAAAACTGGTGACCGGCTGTGTTGATTTTGACGCCGAAAGAGAATGGATTCTGGATTGCCACGCTACCCTCTTCGAGGCTCGTACTTGGATTTTTGTCCACCCAGGGAAAGTATTCGCCGTAGAGATCGAACACCTCGGTCACTTTTACGTCAACGCCCGTTCCCAGTCCATAGCGGTTTATGTCGAAACTGTAGCCTGTATTGACCAAGAATACTACCCGGCCCGCCAAAGGATCGTTCTGCAGGCTGAGCTGGAGATAGGGCTTGGTGATCCGCTCGTTATCGCTATACCTGACATAAGAAACGAACTGCCCGTCGAGCTGCGCTCCGAAGTAGAGGGGGTGGAAAAACGCGCCGTACGAACCGCCGAAGATATATTCCCCATATGTATAGCTCGGATATTGGTGCGTGTCATAGAAGGTGAAGAGCTGGGCTCCCGGTAGAATGGTCGCGCGGATGCCGAAATGAACATCTGCGCCATCGGCGACACCGAAGAAGTTCGATGCCGCCTGGAATTCATTGACCGTGCCCTGAAACTGGTGCTGGATTTCCGCCTCCAGCGCCGGGGATTCGATAAGCGTGGGAGCAGTGAGGTTGGGCATGCTCCACTCTTCGTAGGCGCAAATTGCCCCGGCGCACGCCGCGACAATACCCGCACTCGTCATCATCCGGCTTACGATACTCATGGAGCGCTCCGTTTGCAGGGCATGCCTGCGGTTAAGGCATGGTGAGACGGCCGACCGGTTAGGATTTTTTCTGGGTGATGGTAACGATGGACCCATCCAGCACTGCGTCAAACTGATAAAGATTGGTCTTCGCCGGCCCCTTGGTCACCTTGCCGGTCATATCAAAGGTTGACCCATGGCACGGACACGTGATGATCCCGTTTTGCGGAAGCCCGACCTTGCAGCCGAGGTGAGGGCATATGACGGAAAATGCGGCAACGGTCGCCTCATCTATTCTCGTAACCATGATCGGCTTGTTCGGTGCCATCGGATGGGGAACCTTAACCGCGCCGCCGACAGCGGCGAGCGCCCGATACTCCGGCTTATTCAAGTCGAGAACGATTGGATTCAAAAGGGCGGGTATCGATTGGCTCATTGCATGAACACCGAAACCCGCCATAGGCGCCAGAAGAGCCGCCGTCAAGATCTTCTTGCCCGTATCTGCAACAAATTCGCGTCTTGAAATATGCTCGTAATCCATTACATCTCCTTGGTTGCACCCGAAGTTGCCTCATGGCAAAAATTACCGGAGCAGTGAAAGGGTTTGCGTTACCGTTGCCTCGTTGGCGATTAATTTCAGATGGTAGGAACCGCTCGGAAGGGCGGTCAGCGGAATGACATTGGCTCCGGCCTTGAGCCGCAGGCTGCCCAGGGACAGGACCTGCCGCCCGGCACTATTGAAAATCTTGAAGGAAACGATTTCAGCCTGCGGAAGGGTCAGCTGCAAGGAGAGCCTGCCTGAATGCGAGAGCGCCTGCACCGAAATGGAGTTTGCACTGTGGGGGGCAGCGGTGGTCGGTCGAACCGCGGACGCCGCGGTGACCGTGAAGAGGCCCACCATGCCGAGTGAAACATGAAAGGTACACTCATAGTGGTAGGTACCCGCCACCTTTATAACATAGCTGAAGGTAGTATCTGATGTCGATCCATAACTCCAGGGAGCCGCGCCCGCCGGAATCGACTCCGACGTGGTGTTGTGCATGGAAAAGTCTCCTTGCCAGGTTACCGTGTCGCCGACTTGGGCGGAAAATGAGTTGGGAGAAAAAAAATAGTCTCCAAAATGAACGATATGGGTTGTGGCAAACATCTGGACCGGCATCATGAAGAGCATTATGCCGCTTGCAATTGCCAGGTGCTTTTTCACCGAAAATGCGAAATGTTTAATCATACAAACAAATTTCCTCTCTTTGAAAGTTATGAAATGCAATTTTTGTTCTTAGTGAGCAAACATCGTGCCATTATACAGATATAGAAAAGACTTAAGGAAGGGCTTACAATAGCGGAGCTTTTGTGCAGATTAATGAGCTGTTTATGGCCTGCGGCCTACCTGTCGCAGATATATGAGAAAGAAATTCTTATTTTAGCGAAAGCACCTATTTCTGATAAGAAAAGGGACTTATACCGTTAACTTTTTAACGGCTTAGGCAGAAACTATTTTCCTTCCTTGGCACTAAACCAAGGGAGGGAAAATGAACAAACTATTTGAAGAATTATGGGAGCAAACTAAAATGAACATTACCTTTTATACAAGAATATATCTTGCCCTTGGAGTTGTATTAACCATTCTATTTGAGTCATTAAGAACCTTTCAAGAGTTTGATTTTTTAAAACCAATAAATATAGGGCGATTAGGACTTCTGTCTATTTGGAGCATCATATTATTTCTAATACATTTTGGATTTCCTAAAAATAGATGGGTTATCGCCTATAAGGCAGGGAATCAAGTCGCTATGCCTTATCCAACATTGATTGATTACAATAAAAACGTGAAAAGAAAGGAACAATTAAAATATAGAGAAGTGACAGAAGCGGATTATGAAAAATATCCGATATGCCGAATGAATACAGGAACAGATAAAAAATCAGTTAAAAATAGAAAGTATATATTGAAGAACCATAAATTACCACCAAATTGACAGGCTTACTCATATCAGGATAAAACCAATTTCTTATAAGTGAGTGTTTTTCCTATGAATCTATCAAAATTGGTAATAAAAAGTTAACGGTATAAGTCCCTTATTTTACCTGAAATACTCCACCCCCGATTCAAACAGAAGCTGGTCCTTCACTCCCGGAACATTCTTCGACACATTCTCGCCCTTGCGCTCCGAGTGACCCATTTTTCCTAACACCCGTCCGTCCGGGCTCGTGATGCCTTCGATCGCGGCATGGGAGCCGTTCGGGTTGCCGTCCATATCATCGGCAAACCTGCCGTCGGCGTTGACGTAACGGGTCGCGATCTGGCCGCGCGCGAAGAGTGAATGGATGCAGGCCTGGGGCGCAACGAAGCGCCCCTCGCCATGCGAAATAGGGATCGTATGCACGTCGCCGACCTGCGCCTTCAGGAACCAGGGCGATTTGACCGAGACGATTTTCGTATGCGCCATGCGCGAGATATGGCGGCCGATGGTGTTGAAGGTGAGGGTGGGGCTCTCGGGCGTCGGGGTGCGGATCTCGCCCCAGGGCACGAGGCCGAGCTTGATGATCGCCTGGAACCCGTTGCAGATGCCGAGCGCGAGTCCGTCGCGCTTGTCGAGCAGCGCCGCTATCGCCTCTTTCAGGCGCGGGTTGCAGAAGAAGGCGGCGATGAACTTGCCTGAGCCGTCCGGCTCGTCGCCCGCGCTGAAGCCACCGGGGATCATGAGGATCTGCGCGTTGCGCAGCCGCTGCGCGGCCTCCTCGATCGAGTCGTCGATGTCGGCGGCCGTGCGATTTCGTATGACAAGCGTCGTCACGTGCGCGCCGGCCTTTTCAAACGCCCGCGCCGAGTCGTATTCGCAGTTCGTGCCCGGAAACACGGTGATGAGAACGCGCGGCGCGGCCGCCGTGGCCGCCGGGCGTTTCGCGCTCCGCTCCCTGCATGACGCGCCTTCAACGGTCAGGGGCACGATCGGCGTCGTCGCCGGAAAAACCGCGGCGAGCGGTTCGTCCCACGCCCGCGTGATCTCTTCCAAAGTCAATTTCATCCCGCCGATCGTCACCGAGAGCTCCCAGCATGTCGTACCGATGGCGACGCAGGCCTTATCGCCGAACAGCGCGCGCGGGTCGACGCCTTCGGCGATTTCCGCGACGATCGAGCCGATGTCCGGGGAGAAGAGCCGCGCCCGGTCGAAGCTGTCCGCAAAGACAAAGCCGATGTTGTTGCCGAGGCACATTTTACTGACGCACTCCGCGATGCCGCCGACGCCGACCGTATGGGCGGCGAGGACCGCTCCCTTGGTGATGGCGGCGTGCACCGCCGAAAACATGGCTTTTGCAGCCGCGAAATCCGGCATCTCCGTTTTATCTCGCGTCAATTGAAGAAGGACGACGCCGTGGGCGACTCCCTTGAACTCCGGCGAAATAACAGTCCGCACATCGATGGCCGTGAGGGCGAATGCCACGAGGGTCGGGGGAACCGAAAGGGAATGGAATGTCCCGGACATGCTGTCCTTGCCGCCGATGGCCGGAATGCCGAGGGCCTCCTGGGCGCGAAGCGCGCCGAGCAGGGCGGCAAACGGTTTGCCCCACCGCATCGGGTCGCTGCCGAGCTTCTCGAAGTACTCCTGCAACGTCAGGCGGATGGTGCGGTAGTCGCCGCCGGTCGCGACGATCCGGGCGACCGCCTCGACGATGGCATAGACCGCGCCGTGGAACGGGCTCCACGTTGCGAGGCGGGGGAAAAAGCCCCAGCTCATGGCCGTGCCGGTGAATATTTCTCCCTTGGTAAGCGGCAGCTTCGCGACCATGCACTGCGCCGGGGTCGCCTGGTACTTCCCGCCGAAGGGCAGGAGCGTCGAGCCCGCGCCGATGGTGCCGTCGAACTGCTCGCCGAGTCCCTTCTGGCTGCAGACGTTGAGATCGCCGAGCATGGCGAGCCACTGTTCGCGCACCGAGCCGGCTGCCGCAATTGCGGGGAGCGGCGCCGCGAAGAAATCGGCTTGCGGGTCCGGCGCGGCAACCGTTACGCCGGTTTCCTGCGCCACGCCGTTCGTGTCGATGAAGTCGCGGGAGAGGTCGACGATGGTTTTCTCGCGCCAGCGCATGCGCAGCCGCCGCGAGGCGGTGACGGTGGCGACGATTGCCATTTCGAGGTTCTCTTCGGCGACGGCCGCCCCGAACGCGGGCAGGTCGGCTTGCTCGATCACGACGGCCATGCGCTCCTGCGACTCCGAAATAGCAAGTTCTGTCCCGTCAAGTCCTTCGTATTTTTTCGGCACTGCGTCGAGATCGATGTCGAGGCCGGCCGCCAGTTCACCGATGGCGACCGACACGCCCCCGGCGCCGAAATCGTTGCACCGCTTGATGAGCCGGGCGACCTCCGCCTTCCGGAACAGCCGCTGGATCTTCCGCTCGGTCGGCGCGTTTCCCTTCTGCACCTCGGCGCCGCAGGTGCGGATCGACTCTTTGGTATGCTCCTTCGAGGAGCCGGTGGCGCCGCCGCATCCGTCACGGCCGGTACGGCCGCCCACGAGTACAACGACATCGCCGGGAAGCGGGGGTGCGCGCCGTACGTTGGCTTTGGGGACCGCTCCCGCCACGGCGCCGACCTCCATGCGTTTCGCGACGAACCCTTCGTCGTACACCTCCGAAACCATGCCCGTGGCCAGGCCGATCTGGTTGCCGTAGGAGCTGTACCCCCGCGCGGCGAGCGTGGTGATTGTGCGCTGCGGCAGTTTGCCGGGAAGCGTGTCCTCCACGCTTTGCCGCGGGTCCCCCGAACCGGTCACGCGCATGGCGTGATACACGTAGGAGCGGCCCGAGAGCGGGTCGCGGATGGCGCCGCCCAGGCAGGTGGCCGCGCCGCCGAACGGCTCGATTTCGGTGGGATGGTTGTGCGTTTCGTTCTTGAACATGACGAGCCACGGTTCTTTATGGCCGTCAACGGTCGCCGTCACCTCGATGCTGCACGCGTTGATCTCTTCCGACGAGTCGAGATCGTCAAGCAAGCCGCGAAGCCGCAGCTCCTTCATCCCGATCGTGGCGATGTCCATGAGGCAGCGGGGCTTCGGGGACTTCGTCCCATTGGTTGAGTAAACCTTTGTGCGCGCCGACATATACCCCTCGAGCGCCCCGGCTATCGGCGCGGTAAAGGGCGACGGTTCGATGTCGATCTCGTTGATCGTCGTGAGGAACGTCGTATGGCGGCAGTGGTCGGACCAGTAGGTATCGAGCACCCGGATCTCGGTGAGCGTCGGGTCGCGCTTTTCCGTATCGCGGAAATAGTCCCGGCAGAACGCGAGGTCGTCGTACCGCATGGCAAGGCCGAGATCGCCTCGCAGGGCGTCGAGCGCTTCCCCGGTCGTGGCGCAAAAGCCATTGATGACCGCCACATCCGGCGGCGTGTCGAGTTCCATGGCGAGCGTTTCCGGTTTGCCGGGCGCAGCTTCGCGAGAGTCAACGGGGTTGATGCAGTAGTTCTTTATCCGCGCGAAATCGTCCGGCCCGAGGTTCCCCGCAAGCGCCACGACCCGCGCGGTGGCGACGGCCGGCGCGCTTCCGCGGGTGATGATCTGGATGCACTGGGAGGCGGAGTCGGCGCGCTGGTCGTATTGTCCGGGAAGGTATTCGATGGCGAACATCCGTTCCCCGTCGGCGAGCGGGAGCGTTTCGTCGTAAACGACATCGAGGGGCGGTTCGGCAAAAACGATGTCGCGAAGGGCGGCGTACTCCTCTTCCGAGATCCCCTCCATGTCGTAGCGGTTGAGGAGCCGGACCTTGTCGAGCCCTTTGATGCCGAGGTTATCGCGAAGATCGCGGAAGAGGTTCTTCGCGGCGATGTCGAGGCCCGGCCTCTTCTCGACGAAGATTCGTTTTACGTGGGACATGGATCAAATCTCCCGGCGTCATATGCCGTCATTGCGGGGAAAAACCAACTTGAAAAAATAAGTTTTGCGGGAAGAGGGACGAAATTAAAGCTCAGATCGAAGCGGTTTTCAACGGGCGAATTGATAGATGATATAATATTTCTCAGGGGCTGTTTTATGATTCGCGGTAAAAATACTCTTTCAGGGTGCGGCGGCTGTCATAGAGGAGCGCAAGAAAGCGCAGCAGGTTGAACAGGAAAACGATCCAGAACAGGGAGCGCAGAACGGTCCCGGCCGCGCCGGGAAGTCCCGGCCGCGCCAGCAGCGCGCTTGCCATGATGAACAGCAAGAATTTGGCGACCAGATAGGCTGTCCGGGAGAGCTTCGAGGAAACCAGCGTTTTTCCCAACAAGGAATCGTTGATCGCGAAGGTGGAAAACCCCTTGTGGAAATTCAGTCTCCTGACAAAGTCCGCCATGAAGGACCGGACGAGAAAATAGAGCGCGAACCAGAGGGGCAGAATTTGCTTATAAGTAAAGAATACGATCAGCGCGTTTTCGGTTATCCGGTCGCCCAGCGTGTCGAGCGCGCCGCCGATACCGGACGCGATTTTCAATTTCCTCGCCAGATACCCGTCGAAGCCGTCCAGCAACAGGGCGACGGCAAGCGCCGCCAGGCTGAGCAGTCGCACCGATCCGTTCCCGCTGTCCAGAAGGACCATGGCGACAAAAACAAGGGCGACCCGGACCAGGACCGTGATGTTCGCCAGATTCCTGAAAAGACGCTCAGGCATACCGGAAGAGGGATCGGGATAGTGAGCTCGAAATGGCGCTGAAGGCGTCGCAGGGACTCCAGCAAACGGGGCACCGGTTCGACCGGCACTCGGCGCTTATCGCTTTCGCCGCTTTCGAGGTCCAGACCTCTCGGAGATCTCCCGGTATCGCCCCGACGTTCAAAAGCTTCCTTTTGTAAATTGCGCAGGGATAGATATCGCCTTCGGGATCGATAAAAAGAGTGGAGGAGAGCGCCTGGCATTGCAACGGGGACTTTCCCGTCGCCAGAAAATCGGGGTAGTACTTCAGATAGGTTCGCCGGAGAAAATTATTTATTGAAAACCCGCCCGTATCCATGGCGAGTATGGTTCGCAGCTCCGCGAGGGCTTTGGGGCCGTCCAGATCGTCCATGCCCTGATTTTCGTAATAAAAGCCGGATTTCTGGAAGAGGTTGATATTGATATCGTCGAAGGAGAGCTGGGGGTAAACGCTTTGCAGCGAGGCAAACGTTTCGGGGAAACTGCCGAGATTGTGGTTGGAGATGGTGTACCCGATCTGCGGCTTTACGCCCCGGATTTGCTTGAGCCGGAGGAAGGTTTCGGTCGCCTTCTTCCATAAACCGTCCATGCCGCGAATGGCGTCGTGCAGCTCCGGCGGCCCGTCGATGCTGATGGTGAACACGAGCTTGAGTTTATCGTTCCGGGAGACGATATGCTCGGCCGCGCTCACCACCCGGTCGGTCATCGAGCCGTTGGTGGCACAATGCAGTGCGGCCAGTCGCGTCGAATGCCCGGTCACGCTGTCGGCGATATCCGTGATGTCGCTTCGCAGGAACGGCTCTCCGCCGGTCAATCCGACCCATGAAAAGTTCCGCGCGCGCCGGAAAAATCGGTCGATCTGCTCGATGCCGAGTTCATTCCCGGCGTCTCTCTTTCGCCAGATGTTGCACATGCGGCATTGCAGGTTGCACCGGTAGGTAACGGCGAAGGAGCACTTGAACGGAAACGGGAGCCTCGCGAAATTGGAGAGAAGTATCGACCGCAGGAAATACGCATCGTTAAGCGTGAACCGCATTATCGCTCTCTGCCGCCGTAATTTTCCGCCGCAACGCTTCTATGAACGGCTTCGACTTCGCCGTCACCTTGATCGAAAGGAAGCATTCGCCCTGCACGTCGCGGAAATCGGCATAGTCGTTTTTTTTGAACCGGAGAGCGAAAAGGAACGCCGCAAAAAACAGCGCCGCGTAGGTCATGGCGATAATGATTAATTTAATAAAGTTTGACTGTGTCAATTGTGTTATGAAAAAGAGCACCAGCGACGCGACGACGATGCCGTAAATAATACCGCTCCACGCGGTCTCTCCCCGGCGGGTAGTTTTAATGATCGGGCTGATATCCTTGTAGCGATAGTCGTCGGAAAAACCCGCGCCCGTTTTTTTGCTGTCGATGACGAGCTTATCCGGCTCGAGCGTCAGGGTGCGTTTTGAAAAGCCTTCCCAGGGGAGGCGCTGGACGAAGCGGGTCATGGGGTTCCCTTTCGTTGTGGTTGCTCGTAAAATACCTTCCGGAATAACGAAATTGAAATTTCGATCCTGCTGGTGTAGTACGAAAACGCGGCGCCGGCCGATGCGCTCTTATCCCCGAGATTCCCCTGCAGGAGCGATGCGCCGGAACTCGTGCGGAATTGTGTGTTCCATAGACCCGAATAGGTGAGCTCCGCTTCGATGCCGCTTTTTTTCGAATGGTGACGGATCGTGGCAAGGCCCATGCGCCAGCCATAGGCGATGCCGGTCGCGGAAAATGAACTCATCTGCGGAACGATGGAATCATAGAGTTCGGTCAGGCGTATGTCCCCGGTCGGCGGCGCTCCGATCGTGCTCGATCGTTGCAGGGCGATGTAGGGAGAGGCGAGTATGCCGATCATGGCGTCCGTACGGTCGATGCCGTCCACCGAAAAATAGCGCTCGGGAATCCTGGTTCCCCAGGTAAGCGCGGCGGTCAGCGAGTAATAGCCGAATGTCTGCCGCAAGTCAAAATAGCGCGCGGAGTCATTGACAAGAGAAACGCGCGCGTCGTACTCTTTCGACAGCCAGGCGAAGGAAAGGGCGGCGGTGAGGCGGTGGTTCGGGGTAAGGCGGCCGATGTACACCGTCACCGGAAAGGTCATGGAATAAATATCCGGCGACTGCCGCACCACATAGGCAAGCTGGCCGGTATCGAGGCCCTGAATCTGGAACGCGGTATCGGACAGGCCGAGGTCGGAAAACTGTTGCGGCAGGTTGCCATTCCACAGGTCAAACGGCGGCAGGCTGCCGAGCGAAAAGCCGATTCCCGCCCCGTATATCGTTCCCGTGCGGAAGTTGAAGGTGTCGAGGGCGCTGTCGGGCGGACGCGGCCAGTGTTTTATCGGACTGTTATTTGCGGCGGTCGAGTCGATGTGCAGCTGCTGCGGTGTTGGAATCGGCGCGGCAACGCCCAGCGCCGGCAATAGGACCGCAAGTAAACCTATGGTCGTCGTTATGGACGATCGCTTCCGTGTCCGCCGCCATGGTTTCCCGCGATAATCCGGCACAGGTTTCATCGGTTTTGTCCCGCGGCGGGTGGCGCGAAGTCGCGGTGGTAGCGCGGCAGTACCGCGGAGGCCTCCTGCCATGAGGACCCGTCGGCTTCGCCGTGGGCAAGCGCGCGGGCGCCCGCCGCGGCGCAGTGAAGCCCGCGCTGAACCGGGTAGCGGTCGACCGGAAAGACCCTCGGCCGGTTTTTGAGAAAATCGAAGACCGAACTCCGCCCATACCCCAGAGTATCGGTGATGATCGTATCGCCGGGCTGCAGCGCGCCCGCAAACTCCCCGGCGCCGGTCCGGCAATCCTCCTTTACGCGCGATAATCCGGAGGGGGCGGCAAGAAATCGCGCCCAGAAGACCTCGTCCCGCCGGGCGTCGATCGCGGCGACGACCGGACCAGCCGTTGCGATACCGCCGTGGGCCAGGATGAAGAGCGAGGAGAGCGGCAGAACGCCGACAACGGCGTCGAGGCAGAAACCTTTGACGAACGCGATGCCGATCCGCAGCCCGGTAAAGGAGCCCGGTCCGCAGGCGATCGCGACATGGGTGACCGCCGTCGGACCGAAACCGCCGCTGGCGAGCGTCGTCGAAACCGCCGCGGCGACACTTTCCGCATGGGAGTTCTTGAGGAAGCGCGAGCAGGCGGCGACGGGTCCCTGGTCATCCCATACCCCTATCCCCAGATCGGTAGAAGAGGTATCGATGCCGAGCAGCACGCTCATGCCGTCGTCGCCGGCGCATCCGTGGTGATGGCCGCGGTGATCAGCGCGTCGATCAGGCCGGCATAGGTCCCGCCGGCGGCGATGAACTCCTTCGGCAGAAGCGAGTTCGCGGTCAGGCCGGGGAGCGTATTGGTTTCGAGCACGTAAAGCTTCTCGTCAGCGAAGATCATGTCGGTGCGCGAGACGCCCCGGCACCCGAGAACGCGGTGGGCGGCGACCGCCGTCTCCTTCACCCGGTCGAGCAGCGGTCCGGGACGCGGCGCCGGCACGATCTCCTCGCTTTTCCCGGGCGTGTACTTTGCCGTAAAATCGAAAAACGCGGCGTCCTTCGGACGGATTTCGATAGGCGGCAGGGCAGCGATGCCGCCGTCGGCTCTTTCGATGACGCCGCAGGAAAATTCGATTCCCGCAATGGCCGTTTCGACCAGGAGGCGGGGAGCATACAGCGAGAACTCCTCCAGAAGCGCGGCGAGCGATTGCCGGTTGTCGGCGCGTCCCATGAGACGGCTCGAACCCGATTGTGGGGCCTTGACAAAGCACGGGTACCCGTGCGTGCGTTCGAGGGATTCCAGGGAAACGTCGCGATACCCTTTGCCGTAAATCGACCAGGGCGGGACGGCCATGCCCTCGGCGAGGTAGAGCACTTTGGAGGTTATTTTCTCCATGGCAACCGCGCTGCCGTAAACGCCGGAACCGGTATAGGGCACGCCGAGCGTTTCCAGAAACCCCTGGATGAGGCCGTCTTCGCCGAATGAACCGTGAAGGGCGAGAAAGGCGACGTCGCACCCCTCCCAGATTTTTTGCGAAGCCGCGGGCGCGAGGGGGCCCTCGAAGCGGGGAGAGGCGGGGTTGGCGAGCTCGGCAAGTTCGAGGGGGGTGGCGGGATCGCAGAAAAAAAACAGCTTGTCCCGGGAAACCACCACCGCTCTCGCGTGGTAGGCGGTCGTATCGATATGGTTCATGACTTCGAGACCCGAGCGAAGCGAAACTTCATGCTCGGCCGACGGGCCGCCCATCACGACGTTCACGGTAACGGTCATTGTGTCGCCTCTTTCAGCTTATCGGTGATGATGGTCGCCACGGATTCTGCCGCCACGCGGTATTGCGCCCGTGAATCCCGTTCGCGGATCGTAACCGTATCGTCCTGAACGGTCTGGCCGTCGACCGTGATGCAGAAGGGCGTTCCCGCTTCGTCCTGGCGGGCGTAGCGCCGGCCGATCGAGGAGGCGTGATCGTAGAACGAGCGGACGGAACGCTTCAGGAGGTCGCCGTAGATTTTCTCGGCGATTTCCGGCATGCCGTCGCGTTTGACCAGGGGAAGCACCGCGACCTTGATGGGAGCGAGTGCGGGATGGAGCCGCAGCACGGTGCGCGCCTCCTTGCCCTCGCCCTCGACCGCGTACGAGTCGACGAGAAAGGCGAGCGTAGCCCGGTCGGCCCCGGCCGCCGGCTCTATGACATAGGGAAAATAGTGCTGCTTGGTCTCCTCGTCGAAATAGGCCAGACTCTTGCCGCTGTGTTCGGAGTGCTGCTTGAGGTCGAAATCGGCGCGGTTGGCGATCCCTTCGAGCTCGCTCCAGCCGAACGGGAACTCGTACTCCACGTCGCAGCACGCCTTGGCGTAGTGGGCGAGCTCTTCTCTGGCGTGTTCCCGCAGCCGCAGCTTGTTCGCTTTGATGCCGAGCGACAGGTACCACGCATGGCGGGCATTTTTCCAGTAATCGTACCATTGCGCGTCGTCGGCGACGGGCACGAAATATTCCATCTCCATCTGCTCGAACTCGCGCGTACGGTAGGTGAAGTTGCCCGGCGTGATTTCGTTGCGAAAGCTCTTGCCGATCTGGGCGATGCCGAAGGGCGGCTTGAGCCGGGCCGCCTGCTGGACATTAAGGAAATTAACGAAGATGCCCTGCGCGGTTTCGGGCCGCATGTACACGGTCGCCGATTCATCTTCGACGGGCCCCATGAACGTCTTGAACATGAGGTTGAATTTCCGCACCTCGGTAAGCTCGCCGCCGCATTTGGGGCACGTTTTCAGATTTTCCAGGTGATCGGCGCGGAATCGCTCCTTGCAGTTTTTGCAATCGACCAGCGGGTCGGTGAAGCCGCTCAGGTGGCCCGAGGCCTGCCATACGCTCGGATGCATGAGGATCGAAGCGTCGAGACCCACGATATCGCGGCGGCCATGCACCATGGAGCGCCACCACGCTTCCTTGACGTTGCGCTTGAGCTCGACGCCGAGCGGGCCGTAGTCCCAGCAGCTGTTGAGGCCGCCGTAAATCTCGCTCGATTGAAAGACAAAACCACGCCGCTTGGCCAGGCTTACAATGGTGCTCATCACATCCGGGGTCGTCGACGCCGCCATTACAGTGCTCCTCCAGGGAATTCGGAAAGGGAAACGATGATCGGATCGTACCGCATCTTCAGAAGGGATAAATGATTGAAGAAAATACGTCAGCGAGGCGGAGAGGAGCAACGAGAGCGGGGGTGTGATTAAATACAATCATGTTCGGGTGTTTTAGAATGAATTTGACTCAAATCGCGGCGGAAACTATTTAAGGTCAATCTGAAAGGAACTATAATGGCGGAAATAATCGCTCAGGAAGTGATTGAAAACAAGATTCACGTCATTCGCGGAAAGAAGGTCATGCTCGACCGGGACCTTGCGGAGTTGTATGACGTCGAAACAAGTCAGTTGAAACGAGCAGTACGCCGGAATATCTACCGTTTCCCGGAAGATTTCTTATTTGAACTCACGAAAGAAGAATATGAAAACTTAAGATGCCAATTTGGCACCTTAAGATGGGGCGAACATGCAAAATACCTGCCTTTCGCTTTTACCGAGAACGGTGTTGCCATGCTATCGAGCGTTCTTAATTCAAAGCGTGCAATCCTGGTCAATATCCAGATTATGCGGGCATTCGTCCGCATGAAGAACCTTGTCGCGGATAACGCCGATTTACGGAAAGCGATAGAGCACATAGAGAAGCGTCTCGATGTCCACGATCAACAGATTAAGATTGCCTTTGCCGCCCTGAAAAGCATTTTGCAACCTGATTCGGAGACGCCCCCGCAACTGCCGGCAAAAGAATATTCACCGGGAAAAGAGAAAAAGATGGGGTTTGGAAAGGCAAGTGGAAAGAGATAGGCGCCGGAATCCGGGACGAGCCATGTCAAGCAACAACAATTTCCTTTTTCGCGAAACTGGAAACGCGGCGGGAAAAGGTTAAAGGCGCAAGAGTTTAAAGGGTAAAAAATCTTACCGCCGGACACAACGGAACCCGTAGCCGCTGTTCCTGCGGTACGGGAGGTAGATGACCCGGTCCGCGGAGCGCAGGCCGGCGACGCTGCTGTCCCACGAGCCCCCACGCAGCACGCGGTAACGGCCCGTTGCCGGACCTGTCGGGTCAGTCATTTTGCCCGAACCATAATACGTGCTGTCATACCAGTCGTTGCACCACTCAAAGACGTTCCCGCTCATATCATACAAACCCCAGGCATTCGGCTTCTTCCCTCCTACAGGATGCGTTTCATTCTTACTATTCATTTGGTACCAACAATAATCACCATCTATAAAATCTCCCCAGTAATAATCCGCCGTGCTCCCGGCGCGGCATGCGTATTCCCACTCCGCTTCGGTCGGCAACCGGTAACCGTTCCTGGAAAAGTCCATTTCAAGACCCTCAAGTTCCGAACATTTGTCACTGGCTATCCCATCAATAGAGGTATATGAATATACTGAATCCAAGCCGTCACGCTTGCTCCGGGCATTGCAGTAAAGCACCGCGTCAAACCAGGTAACATATTCAACAGGCCGGTTCAGCTCTCCTTTAAAACTCGATGGATTTACCTCCATAAGCTTCTCGTAATCCCCCTGCGTCACCTCTGTCGCGTCCATATAAAAACTGTCAAGCGTCACTTTATGCTGTGGGAGTTCATCAGCTATAAATTCATCATCAGTCTCAGCGACATCCAGACGACCCATCATGAAACTCCCGGCGGGAATCTTAACCATCCCGACGGGAGACGCTTTATCCGTTGTTGTACCCTCCTGATTCGCCTTTCCCTTACTACAGATCATTGTCTTCTTGTACCCTGCTGTTCCAAAAATTGAATTTATATCTGCATAATTCTTGGGTGGTTTCGCCTTAGAACCAGATCCAAAAAGTTTATTCCACAAGCTCATAATACTTGCTCCTTATTTCCTGAAAATCTCCAATTTTTAGTTGAAACTGACGGAATCTCCTATAAATGATAATTTAAGCTGCGCAGATAACGGAGTCAAGTTTTTCTGCCATCGCGTTTCGGGAGCCCCGCTAGGGCGGATGATGGGTAAGCAGAACTTCAGGGATCGCCGGAAAATCCCTGAAACGACCTTTGGGCCGGGATAACTTTCTGGAGATGGCCGTCCGTACCAACTTATCGTACTAAAAAGCTCCCTTCGTCCATTACCTTCCGGTCTCTGAGGAAGCAATATTTGTAAACTCCCGTTGCCGGTATTTTTCCGACACTACCGAGTACGGATTCCTTTGTCGCAGAAGCGGCGAAGGGAAGTTTCATGATTTGCCTGCCGTTCAAGGAATAAACGGCTAATATACCGGAATAGCCAATAACACACGATGTCTTAGGCTGGGACGGTACAGAGCGAACTGCTGTCGTCAAAGTGCCGTCGATCACCGTGACATTGCTGCTTTCAGAATTCAATACGTAAATCTTATTGGTTATCGAATTTAATGCTATCGCACAGGGGTATGTTCCTGCGCCCACCGTCGTTGCCCCATTGTTCGCTCCGTCGATCACGGTAACGCTATTGCTTCCAGAATTCGCCACGTAAATCTTGTTGGTGACCGGATTTACCGCTATTGCTAAGGGAGATGAACCTACGCTCACGGTGGTAGTGCCATTTGTCGCGCCGTCGATTACCACGACATTGTTGCTGTTAAGATTCGCCACATAAATTTTATTGGTCACCGGGTTCGCAACTATGGCATTGGGACCTGGCCCCGTGCCAGGGTAGGGATCCGGCCCCACGCTCACGGTAGCAGTGTCATTGGTCACTCCGTTGATCACCGTAACGTTACTGCTGCCATTGTTCGCCACGTAAATCTTGTTGGTGACCGGGTTCACCGCTATTGCTAAGGGAGATGAACCTACGCTAACGGTGGCAATGTCATTTGTCGCGCCGTCGATTACGAAGACGTTATTGCCCTCACCGTTTACCACATAAATCTTGTTTGTTAACTGGTTCACCGCTATTGCAACGGGTTGAAAATCCGTGCCCACGGTAGCGGTATCATTGTTCGCCCCGTTGATCACCGTGACAAAGCCGCCGGATTCATTTGCCACGTAAATCTTGTTGGTCACCGGATTCACCACTATCGCAACGGGGTCCGCCATGGGGTCGCTCACTACGCTCACGGTAGCGGTGTCATTGTTCGCCCCGTTGATTATCGTAACATAGTTTGCATAATTCACCGCGTAAATCTTGTCGGTCGCCGGGTTTACCGCCATCAATTTTATGGCATTGCTCACGCTCACGTTCGTCGTTGAATCGGTCGCTCCGTTGATTACCGTGACCATGTACGTGGGTATTCCATTCGCCTGGTAAAATTCGTCCGAAACGTAAATCTTGTTCGTAATGGAATCTATGGCAATTGACCCAGCATATTCTTCCGTAGGCACCGTCGCGACAACCGCATCCGCCCGGACATCGATGACGCAGGCAAAAGCCATTACCATTCCAAAAACAACTTTTCTCAATTCACAATTCATACTACCTCTGTGTCTGTAAGAGTTTTGAACTTGATGCTGATTTCCGGGGGATGTCCCGTTTTTAGTTGAAACCTCTAAAATTATCTATGTTTATAAATTAAGCTGCGCATTTAACGGAGTCAAGTTTATTCTACCTTCGCGCTATGGGAGCCCCCGCCGGGGCGGATGGGATGCGCGGCGCTCCAGCCCGTCGCATGGGGCGGGCGCGGGGTCACGGCCGTGGGATCACGCTTCAATTCCTGGGCCTTGGAATGAATTTGACCCGAAACACGGCGAAAACTATTTATAATCAATCGGAAAGGAACAATCATGCCGGAAATAGTCGCTCAGGAAGTGATCGGAAACAAAATCCATGTCATTCGCGGGAAAAAGGTCATGCTTGACCGGGACCTAGCGGAGCTGTACGGCGTCGAAACGCGCTCCCTCAATCAAGCGGTACGAAGAAACCCGCAACGATTCCCGGATGATTTTATGTTTCGGCTAACCGGTGACGAACTGAAAAACTTGAAATCACAAATTGTGATATCAAGTTGGGGCGGGATACGAAAACTTCCCCTGGCCTTCACTGAAAACGGCGTGGCGATGCTTTCCAGCATTCTCAATTCAGAACGCGCCATTCAGGTCAACATTCAGATTATGCGGGCCTTTGTCCGAATAAGGAACCTTATTGCGGATAATACCGAATTGAGAAAGGCGATTGAACATCACGAAAAACGCCTGGATAACATTGACCGGGAAATACAGATCGCCTTCGCTACGCTGAAAAGCATCTTGCAGTTGGAGCCGGAACCGGAGACACTCCGCAACTGCCGGCAAAAGAATATTCACCGGGAAAAGAGAAAAAGATGGGGTTTGGAAAGGCAAGCGGAAAGAGATAGGCGCTGGAACGGGTTGCTGAAAGAACAGGGTCGGGAAGAGCGATTCTTTCCGACCTTTTCTTTGATAACGATTTTTTCAGATTAGCGGAATTTAGAGGATTCCATAATAAACCTATATTTTTCAGCTTCATTTCTAGGGATTAACTAAGTATATTTTATACTTAAAGAAAACGATTGATTTGGATACCATAAACCGGTTTTGAAGAGGAGGCTTTATGGCAGTCAAGGTATTTCTGAGTTGGTCTGGCGACCTTAGCAGAGAATTGGCTGAAGCTGTCAAAAATTGGCTTCCGGGCGTTCTCCAATTTGTAAGGCCTTATTTTACTCCAGATGATACAGATAAAGGTGTAAGATGGGATTCTGATATAGCAAAGGAATTGGACGGTTCAAATTTAGGCATAATATTTCTGACAAAGGATAATCTGCAGGAGCCATGGATATTATTTGAAGCGGGCGCCTTATCAAAGAAGTTTGATAAGGCAAAGGTATGTACCACCCTGTTTGATTTAGAACCAACTGACATAAAAGGCCCGCTTACTTTGTTTCAGCATACGAAATTTGAAAAAGATGATTTTAAAAAACTCATGGCTTCAATCAATAAAGAGGCAGGTGACACAAAGCTTGATTCACAAACCCTTGATTCGGTATTTGATAAGTGGTGGCCCGACCTTGATAAAGAAATAAATAGCATATTAGAAAGAAATAAAACTAAAACAAAAAAGCCTTTCCGTCCCGACCGGGAATTGTTAGAAGAAATTTTAGAATTGACTCGTTTGTCATTTAGGAAGAGCCCAAATGAACGGAGCATACACCCCGCTGCTTATGAAGATTTAGCTGTAGGTTATTCGTTATTACAAAAGGCAATAAAAACAGGGGATATTGCTGCCTGCCAGGAAAGCTTACAAATATTAGGCAGGCCAATTGACTATATTATAAAACGCAATAGCGGAATAATGGGTATTAGAACGCCAAAATTCAGGGAGTCACCAGACGATTCAGCAGAATCTATAGCAACTGAAATTCACGAATAACTATTACTCCGGCAAATAAAGGCAGTAAAGAACAGTGGCGCGATTTTTTTACTCTATTTCTTTGGCTTTTTTGCTTCTGATTTCTGATATTCCAAGGCTGCATTGATTTTTATTTAGGCAATGTCATAGAAAAAGGGAGCAAAGGGTTACCCCCGGAATGTTTGATGCTTACACTTAAACGGTAATGGAATATATTTACAAAGAAGGCGGGGCATGAGAAAAATAATTGTTTTATCATTTATTACATTAGATGGCGTAATGCAAGCACCTGGCGGACCTGAGGAAGATACAACAGGCGGTTTCAAATATGGCGGTTGGGTTGCACCTTATTTTGACGAAGTTGGTCATAAGGTCATGGAAAAACAGATGAAACCTGCAGACCTTCTCTTGGGCAGAAAAACATTTGAAATTTTTGCTGATTACTGGCCAGAGCATGAAAATGCATGGCCAAGTATCAATGATGTCACAAAATACGTCATGTCCAAGACCGTGAAAAAGTCAGCTTGGAAAAACTCAGTTTTCCTCAAAAACCTGGCAGATATCGAAAAACTCAAAAATTCAAAAGGTTCTGACATTCAAGTTCACGGTAGTGGTGAGCTTATTCAGCTACTACTAAAGAATGATTTAGTGGACGAACTCTGGCTCAAAATTTACCCGCTGACTCTTGGTAAAGGAAAAAAGTTGTTTGACAATGGCACGATCCCGGCGGCATTTACATTGATAGAGAGTTCGGTTACGCCACGTGGAGTGATTATTGCCAATTACAAGCGAGCTGGAAAAGTCAGGACAGGTACTATTGGAGCTGAAGGAGAAATAGATGAGAAAACTAATTGCGGCAATCAATATGACACTTGACGGGTTTTGCGACCACACGGCAATGATTGCAGATGATGAATTACATCAACATTACAATGAGCTATTAAGTAACGCAGGCACCCTTTTATACGGAAGGATAACATATCAACTGATGGAAAGTTATTGGCCAACCGTAGTAAAAAATCCCACTGGTAAGAAACCAACGGATGAATTTGCGGTATTAATAGACAACATTCCCAAAATTGTTTTTTCCCACACGCTGAAAAATGTCGATTGGAAAAATGTAAAGTTGGCAAAGGGAGGCATTAAAGAAGAAGTTTTAGAACTCAAGCAACAAGCAGGTAAAAACATTTTAGCTGGCAGCCCAAGTTTAATAGTAACGTTAATGCAACTTGATTTAATTGATGAATATCAACTCTGTGTCCAGCCGATTATTTCAGGAAACGGTTTGCGATTATTTAAAAACATAAATGATAGAATAAATCTTAACCTCATAAAAACAAAAATCTTTGGCTCTGGTTCAATAACGCTGTATTATGAGCCGGCAAAAAAATGACTGATAGCCTGAAACGACACGACTTCGGACGAAGAATAGCGCATGCGCATAACGGAAGATTAAAGAAAGGCAATGTCATGGAAATTGGGAGCGAAGGGTTACCCCGGAATGTTTGATGCGATAATTATGACAGTGCCTGTTTCTTTACCCAGACATGGGTGATTTCCCCGAATACCATTTTGCGATAATAGTTTGCTTTCTTGTACGCTTCGTTTACAAAGTCCCTTACTTCTTGCGTGTAAAAATCATCGGGATAGGCGGTGGTAATTTGCGTTAATTTACATTCAATAATTTGGCTCGCTTCCTTGAAGGACATGCCTCCGGAAGGAGTTGGAACACTTGTCAATTCAACTTCCTTCATTTTCCCGCGATCTCTTCCCGATTTACTTCCCAGAAAAAGTATCTGTTCCTTATATTCATCGGGGAAGTACGACAGCGTATATGTCCGCTCTTTTTGAATTATTTCAAGCGTATAACGGTCTGCTCGAAAAAAACACCATGTGACGAGTTTCTTGAAAAGAATTCCCAAACCACTCACACTGCCTGTCATGGAATTATAATGATCTTCCTTGCCCGCGGTAATAACTGTATCTTTTCCTACCAATTTTCCTACCAGCGTAAATACATTGTCGGATATCTCCTCCGGAGAAATTTGTCTGAATAATTGATCAAAATTCATCTCTGCAACTCCCCATGAAAAACCGCCCTTGCCGGGCGTCGACGCTCAATGATTGCGATGATAGGGAAGTCCTCAGTATCGCGATATTCGGGCGATATACACTCCGTCAATGCCTATTTTCTTGATGTCAATCATCCCGTTTCCGGTATTCGTCCTGCATACCAGCCTGCCGCGGAGATCGTAGAGCGAACACGCGACCGTGCCGTTCCGGAAGCCTTCCGGAAGTGTAAAGCGGCTTCCCATGACCGTGAACACGGCGCTCCGATTCTGGAGTAGCCGATGAGGCGCATAACTCCCTGCCGCAACGGCGGTTGTCGGCACTACCGCCACCGAGAGAACGCCGCTGAATGCCGAATTATCGGTTCCGGTAACAGTAAAATTGAACGAGGCCAGTCCATGGAACCCGTTCGCGGGGGTGAAGGTGACGGTATGGAGGTCCGACGACAAGGCGGCGGTTCCATTGACCGGATTGCTGACGGCAAAGGTCGGGCTGACATCAGAAAAACCTCCGGCGTAGTGCTGCAGGTCTATGGCGACGGGGGCGCCGGTGGTGGTTCGCGCATGGAAACCTCCCAGCCAGTTGATGTAATGCTCGATGGCATCGTACCCGTCGGACTCAAGGCGCATCGCGTTATCGCTGTCAAGACTCATATTGTTGGCCAATTTCCAGTAATCGGGTATGCCGTCGCTATTCGTACTGGGATCTCTCTCGCCGCTTTGGATCGTCCCGTATCCGTTATTACCCAGTCCGGTTTGCGTCTGGCTGGTATATAACCCCCCGCCCGGACCTGCCGTGCCCGCGGTTGTTCCGGCGGCGCCCTTGCCCAGGGTTTCGATCTGATTGATGATCAATGAATCCATTTGATCGCGGGGAAAGGTTCCTGACAGGGAGGCGGCCAGGCGGTAGGCCGTCGGGGTGGTATACATCGGGACGCTTGAGGTGATGGCGGACCACGGCGCGGTGAGGACAGTGACGCCGCCCGGTGCGGTTGCATCGCCGTTCAGCGCTCCATCCATGTTCTTATCTTCCAGGTTGCCTGAAGAGTAGACGCTCTGGTTTGCGTCAACCTGAAACCAGGTGTTGTCCGCCGTCGCCGCCGGCCCGAAAATAAAATAGTTATTGATGATATCGTGTTTGAAACTTCCGCCGGTATTCGCGGTGGTGTATCCCGCCTGGTAATTGTAGAGAACGTTGTTGATGAAGACATTGTTATCCTTGGCCAATGGATTGCGGTTGTGCGAATTGGCAAAGATGGTGGTGAACCACGACCATTGATCGGCGCCCTCGACGTGCGCGCCGAATTGCTGCCCGATAGGGTCGGCAATGAGGCAGTATTGGAAGGTGATGTTCGTCGTCGGGGTGTCGGCGTCGCCTACCCCGTCAATGATGTCCCATGGCGCGAATTCGAATGAACAGTGGTCCAGGATGACATTTTGAGAGAGGTAAAGGCTCAAGGCGTCATTCGTGGTGCTTGCGGTTTCGCTGCCGGGACGGATGCGGAGATAGCGGCATATGATATTCGATCGGGTGGTAAAGGATACTTCTCCGCCGCTCAAGCCGATTCCTCCGCCCGGCGCCGTTTGTCCGGCAATGGTAAGATTGCTCTGGGTCGCGACGGATGATTTCAAGACGATATAGCCGCATGTGTCAAAAACAATGATGCGGTTGGGGCTGTTGACCGCGTCGCGAAACGAACCGGCGCCGTCGTCGTTCAGGGTGGTGACATGATAGACCGTTCCGCCGCGTCCGCCGGTAGCCTGCGCCCCGAAACCCAGCGCTCCCGGGAAAGCCAGTGTCTGGGCGTAGCTTCCTATCGGCAAAAAGGCGACCATGAACAGGCTCGATGCGCCTGCAATGGAGAGAAGTTTACGTTTCATCGCGCGCTCCGTTTCTAAAACGGTTGAATTGATAAACGCCCTCCGCCTTCGTCGCCTGGCCTGGCCGGCGGTCCATGAAAGCTATTTTTCCGGAGCTTTTTCCTCTTGCCACCCATGCCAGTCGCGTTTCTTGATCTTTTCAAGAAGAGGGGCGTCGACAATCCACTCTCGTTTTGCATCATCCCAGATGGTCGCGAGCTTTTCAGGCCACTTGGCCTTCAATACGGACAGGATGTTCGGATCAAGTTTTGCCATGTAAAATGATCTGACCTTGCTGATGTCGGCCCCCTCAAGGTTGGCGCTGTCGAGGTTGGCGCTGTCGAGGTTGGTGCCCTCCAGGTCGGCGCCCTCGAGGTTGGCGCCCTGAAGGTTTGCGCCCTGAAGGGCGGCCCCCGCGAGGTTGGCTATCTGAAGGTTGGCGCCCGCAAGGTCCGCCGCCGCGAAGTTGGCTTTCTCGAGGTTGGTGTACCGGAGGTTGACCCGCTGAAGGTTGACTTTTTCAAAATTTGCCTTCTCAAAATACGCCCGCTCGAAGTTGGCTCGCTCAAAGTTGGCCATCTGGAAGTCAGCGCCCGCAAGGTTTGCGCCCTGGAAACCGGCGCCCTGCAGGTTGGCTTCCTCAAGGTTGGCCCCCGCGAGGTTGGCGCTGTCGAGGTCGGCACCCGCTAAATTGGCTTTCCAGAGGTTCGCTTCCCGGAGGTCGGCGTTCCAGACGTCGGCACCCCGCAGGTCGGCGCCCTGAAAGTCCGCTTCCAGAAGCTGTGCTTTCTGGAGACCGGCGCTGTCGAGGCGGGCACCCTGAAAGCGGGCGCTGTCGAGGTTGGCGCCCCGCAGGTCGGCCTTCCAGAGGTTGGCGCTGTCACCATGGGCGCTATCAAGGTCGGCCCCCTCGAGGTTGGCTTTCGCGAGGTTGGCTCGCGCAAGGTTGGCGCCCTGGAGGTTGGCTTTCTTAAGGTCGGCCGATTGGAGGTCGGCGTTCGCAAGGTTGGCGTGCCCGAGGCGGGCGCCCTGCAGGTCGGCACTATCGAGGCGGGCGCCCTGCAGGTTGGCGTTATCGAGACGCGCTCCCTGAAGGGCGGCCCCCCGAAGGTCAGGTTCGACGCCGGTGTTTGCATTTCTCCATTTATTCCATTTTTCTACGCCGGATTTCAGCCTGCAGCTCTGCTGGCTGGCGCAGCCAATGTTTATCGCCAGCAACAACAGGACGGCAATGATGCTTTTGTAGCCAATCACAACGACCTCCGTGTGTTTTTATGAACCGCTATTGCCATAGAAGCCTTTCGTCGGACTCGAACGAAACGAAACAGTGATGAAGCCCGGTACGCGTTACCCTTTCTCAAAATAAATTCCCTCACGCTCCAGAGCAAAGCCTGTCAGTGCAAGGCCTGCTTTCGGAAAAGGGAGGAGAAACGTCGAATTTTGCATAATGGTGGCTTTTGGGGGGGAGTTTTGGAGTCTTAGCCGAAGTCGGGGAATTGAATAGAAAAGCCCCGGAACTCGCATAAAACGAGGAGTTATGAGGCTTTTTCAGTGGTACACCATCCTCGGCTCGAACCAGGGACCTACTGATTAGCTGATCTCGGTGTATAGAAGCGAGTCGGTCTTGCGGATCAGCCGCGGGCTTTAGGCTTGTTCAAGGTCACGGCTTCTCGAATGAGGGCCTTCAGAGCCTTCTCGTTTATCGTATCGCCTTCGTGGAAGTCAATGGCGCGCCTTACCGTTCCATCTTGGTTAAACAAACCGTCGGGATCCTTCAAAGAAGCCCCTTTGGCGAAGGTCATCTTCACATGATCCTTGTAGGTCTCACCGGTGCAGATTATCCCGTTGCGCGACCAGATTGGAGTCCCTCTCCACTTCCACTCCTCGGTCACATCCGGCACCGCCTCCTTGATCAGGACGCGGATCCGGGAGAGCATTTCGCCCCTCCAGTCGCCAAGTTCCTTTATTCTCTCATCGATCAGTTGGGACGCGGGTTTCGTGTCTTTGGGAGCCGGTGTCTTTGCCATAGATAAACCTCCATTATTCGACGTTATTCTTGCCCTGCACTCTTGCGTATTAAAGCCGTTCCGGTATTGCAGCCAACGTTTGCGGCATGTAAGCGGTGACCGCTTGTTATCGTATGGTTACATCTTAAATTTGCCTTCAAAGGCGAACTCTTTGAGCGATATTCGATCACTTGGTTTTTCGCGTTCGCGAAGCGCTTCAGGGAGGTTCTCTTTTCTTCCGGGCCTTCCTAATGCTACCATAGCCAGAATTTGATAATCGTCCGCAAGATTAAGTTCTGTTTTAGCCGCCGCGTAATCAAAGCCCGCCATCCCATGACTCACAAGTCCCATACAATGTGCCTGAAGCGCAAGATTCTCCCACGCGGCTCCTGTATCAAATGAAAAAGTTGGTGAAACCCTGTCACCGAAGGTTTTCTTCGCCGCTACAACAATAAGAACACCGGCATTGACGCACCATAGTTTGTTGCCATCCACCAAAAACTTGAAAAATATTTCCCAATGTGGCGTATTTTTTTTTGCGTAAAGGAATCGCCACGGCTGACTATTCATACAAGAAGGAGCCCAACGGGCAGCCTCAAAAAGAGAATCAATCTCCTCGTCCGAAAGCGCTTCTCCCGACATCGCACGCGGTGACCACCGATTTGGGAAAAGGTCATTGCAAACATGATCGACATTTCGAGCGTTTACCTCTTTGAACATAACGTCTCTCCCTATGATTTGATAAGTTTTGAAGTACATTCCCTGTAGGATAAAATAAAAAAGCCCAGAAACCCGCATAAAATAAGGATTTTCGAGGCTTTTTCAATGTACATCATTTTGGGTTCGAACCAGGACTTTCTGATTAAATTGCCGATGCTATATCAGTCGATCAAAGCCATTTTTTTCTGGACGATAAACGAACCAGCTTTGAATTCGACGATGTAGTATCCTGCCGTTACTTTTGCATGTTTGAAATCAATCGAGTACAAACCGGCATTTTGCATAGCGTTCACAAACTGCCTAACTTTCCTTCCCTGCATGTCATAAAGAGCGATGGATACGCTCGATACGGCGGGGAGATCATAGGTAATGGCAGAATTTGAAAACGATATACCTTTTGAATAAGCGGCGGTTTTTTGAGACAGCACGGATGTTGTAATTGTCGAGAAGCTCCAGACGCTTGACCACGCACTTACACCGCTGACGTTGATTGCATAGACCCGCCAGTAATATGTTGTGCTAGTGGAAAGTAAAGAAACGACCCTTGATGTAGTGTCAAGTGTCGTATCATTCACCAGCGCAAAAGATGTGGTATTTGAAAGCTGTACACGATAGGAAGTTGCTCCGCTACTCGGATTCCAAGCGAGAATTGTATTCAGTGGCGCATTCACTGTCCCATTTGCAGGTGATATAAGTGCGGGTGTTACAGGCACAAGTGGCACGGTCGTAAAACTGTCGATTGTACTCCAGGAGCTTACCCCACTCGAATTAGTCGCATTGACCCGCCAATAATAAACCGCGTTATTAGTAAGTGAAGATATAGCTCGCAATGTTGTGTCAACCGTTGTGTCACTAACCAACAAAAATGATGTTGAGTTCGAAAATTGAACGCGATATGATGTTGCCCCGGAAACGGCATTCCAAGCAAGCGTAGTATTTATTGGCACGTTCACTGCACCGTTAGACGGCGACACAAGGATAGGGACATTGGAAGGAGTTGAAGTCATGGTCTCAAAGTTCCATGCGCTCGACCAGGGAGAGGTGGTTCCGTTCGCCAGAACGTTGACTTGCCAATAGTACGTGGCGCCTGGCGTCAGGCTCGTTGTCACCTGCGAAGTCCCGTTTATTCCGGACTGTGTGAATGCCACGGACGAGAAGGCCGGCGAGGTAGACACTTGCACGGAATACGATGTCGCTCCGGCAACGCCGTTCCAGGTCAGGGCCGGCGTGACCGATTGACCGGTCGCGCCATTGGCAGGCGAGAGGGGCGTAACCAGGCCGATGGTGGTAAAGCTCCATACCGACGACCAGGGCGAGGTGGTGCCGTCTGTCAGAGCGTTGGCCTGCCAGTAATACGTCGTGCCTGCGGCCAGGCCCGTTGCCGCCTGCCAAGTCCCGGTTATGTTTGACCCGGAGAAAGCCATGGTCGCGAAGGCCGGTGAGGTGGATACCTGCACGGAATATGACGTTGCTCCGGCAACGCCGTTCCAGGTCAGGGTCGGCACAAACAATTGATCGATCGCTCCGTTGGTTGGCGAGGCGAGGGTAATAGGGCCGGTAGTAAAGCTCCACGCTCCGGACCAGTTGGTAATCGAAGTAGCGCCATTGTAAGCATCGGCACGCCAGTAGTAGGAGACCAGACTCGTAAGGTCGCCCGCCGGTACCTCCTGCGAAGTCCCGGTTATATTAAACGTTGAGTAGGCGAAGTTCGTGAAGGCTGTTGAGGTCGATACCTGCAGGGAATATGACGTCGCTCCGGTAACGCTTCCCCAGGTGAGCGTCGGCGAGGTCGATTGCCCGGTCGCTCCGTTGGCAGGCGAGAGGAGGGTCACGGGGCCGATGGTGGTAAAGCTCCATACACCCGACCAGGGAGAGGTGGTTCCGTTTGCCGCCAGGGCATTGGCCTGCCAGTAGTAGGTGGTCCCATTCGCAAGGTCAGGGGTGATGGCCTGCGATGTCGTCGCTATTCCACTCTTGCTGAAAACCGTGTTGGTAAACCCGCTGTTGGTTGCCACCTGAACCGAGTACGACTGCACGCCGTTAACGCCTGTCCAGGTGAGCGTCGGTGCGATAGGTTGATTGATCCCGCCATTGGCGGGCGAGGTGAGTGCCGGGCTGGAGACGGTGAGGCCGGCGAATTGCACCAGCGTCTGGGTCGCCTGCTGGTTCTGATAACTCAGCTTGACCCAGGCGCTCGAACGGGCGGCTGTCGAAATTTCAACCTCATCGAGCCCGCCGTTCCAATAATATGTATTAGGATTAGTCTGAGTATTGGCATCGGGTTCATAGCCAATGTCAATAGCACGGTTGGTGGCGGCGGTCGCCCCGGGGGTTTGATGCGGAACGGGGTTGTCTGATAAAACACCGTCGACATAGAGAGACTCAACATACGTCGGCGAGGTTCCCTGAGTAGGACTCCGGACGCCGACTATATGATGCCATTGAGTGGCCGGCGGAATAACCGGAGCAATAGAAGTCGTGTCCCATAAATAACCGACGTCCCCTGTCGGGCCCCCCGTCACCATCATCTCCAGGTCGTAGGTCGCTTCGCCGGTTGGATTCCTCTCTCCCATATTCCATGTGGAGCCGCTCTTGCTCACTATTTTACGATTCCCGGCGGTAGCGATGTTATCATACTCCCATCCTGACAAGGTAAACGGTGTCGTATAAGCGAAGTTCAGGCTATCGACATGTGCGGAAGTTGAATCCGCCGTTTTGAAAAATAAACTTGCGCCGTCAAAGTGATACGCCGAGCCGATAACTCCCCCATATTGTATCGTTGGCTTGGTCGCGCCGGTCAAAGGCAGTTTACCGCAGGCGTCGGTCGTGTCCTGCAGGTGCCACACCGCCGCGTATCCCGAGACGGCGTTAAAAACCGCCGGTCCGCTAGAATGGCTTGGAGCGGCGCCGTTCCCGTAATGCATAACGATCGATTGGGTGGTATTGCTTCCGTAAACCGTATCCACCAGGACCCAGATTTCAGCCAATTGGTTTGTGGCGTCCCAGCGCTGGATCTGGTAGGAGAGCGTATCCGCATAATTTGATTTTGAAAAACGGAGGTCCGCGCCCCCGGCGGCCGCGTAAGTGAATACGGCAGCATTGGCGGCGGTGAGTCGTACGAGAACGGGAAAATTCGTGACCGTTCCGGTAACGTTCGCTCCGTATGTGCCATTGTACGTGCCGGTATTCAGCATTAGGGTCTGGTGATACGTCCAGGTAGTATAATTTTCAGCAGCATGCAGGGCAAAAGCTGATAAAAACAACATGACAACAATTCCCCTTATCCGGCACGCCATGGCTACTCCCTCCTGCTGCATAAGAATTCGAAAATTAGTCAATTCGATTTTTAAAAAAAACATACGATCACCCCCTCCCCGGCAATGACAAAAGTGCATCGAATAAACGCGTACTCCCGCTCTTGCCGCCCACCCGATAGCATAAACAAATCGAGCTTCGTATGACAGAAATCTCTA
>Ga0181538_10000457_pt1 | contig 48139 bp, 39 predicted proteins | sample PEATcosm2014_Bin_40_FD_119773 | JGI IMG/M metagenome (GOLD analysis project Ga0181538, IMG submission 119773) | Peatland microbial communities from MTU Mesocosm Facility, Houghton, MI, USA - PEATcosm2014_Bin23_30_metaG | ecosystem: Environmental > Terrestrial > Soil > Wetlands > Peat | place...
CCGCTCAGCTCCACCCGGACGCTCTTGTTCTCGGTGTAGGCGTGCTTGTTCTCGGTGTAGGCGTGCAGGGCGTCGATGCCCTTCTCCCGGCCCATTGGGCCGGGAGTACCGTCAGCGGAGGGCGCTAAGGGCGCGCCAGGCGTCATCGGTTAGCGGGAGGCGGCATGAGGATCGCGGTGATCGGGACGGGCCACATCGGCGGCACGCTGGGCCGTAAATGGCGGGCGGCCGGGCACGACGTGGTGTACGGCTCACGCAAGGGCGAAGGGGAAGGGCCGGACGGCGCACCACTGATGCCGATCGATGACGCGATCGACGGGGCCGGCGTGGCGGTGTTCGCCATTCCGGGCGGAGCGGTCGCGGAGACGATCACGCCACACGGTCCGGTGCTGAACGGTCGGGTCGTGGTCGACGCCACGAACAACATGAGCGGGCCGGTCCCCGACGCCCGCGCCGCGATCACCGCGGCCGCGCCGGACGTCCGGTACGTGCGCGCGTTCAACACGCTGGGCTGGGAGAACTTCGCCGACCCGCTGCCCGGCGCGGCCCTGTTCTTCGCCGCCGAGCCGAGCGCGCGGGAAACGTCCGAGGAGCTCATCCGCGCCGTGGGCCTGGAGCCGGCCTACGTCGGGGACGCGGACGCCACCAGCGTCGTGGACGCCCTGCTCCCGCTGTGGTTCGCACTGGTCAAGCAGAACGGCGGCAACCGCAGGGTCGCCCTGAGCATCGTCCGGTAGGCCCGGACGCCGGAAACCACGGGCTGATGCCCCGGTTCCCGCCGTCCGTGACGAGCGGCGCGGGCGCCGCGCGGGCACGGGAGGCGCCGCGGGCGGGGCTCCTCCTAGTGCCGGCCGAGGTAGGCGAGCTCGGGGACGAACGCGGCCGCGTTGATGGTGCCCACCCCCGACGCCAGATCGTAACCGGAGGCGGCACTGAAGCCCTCGACCGTGTACAGGTGGTTGTTGCGGTTGAACGACACGGTGTTGCTGCCCTGGGTGATGTCGACGATGCCCGGGGCGTGGGCCGTGGACAGTTCGTACAGGTAGGGGTTGATCAGGCCGAGCCGGTGGTGGGCCACCTGATCGGCGAGCGCCACGATGCCCGAGAACAGGGGCGTCGCCTCGCTGGTGCCGCAGACCGGGTACCAGCCGGGCGTCTGCCCGCCGAAGCTCTGGTAGGTGTCCACCGCCCCGTTGCAGGCCGCGCTCATCGAAACGTCTGGGACCCCGCGGCTGTTGCCCACGGCGTAGCTCACGGCGTCCTGGTACCATGGGCGGCCGAAGAAGATGGACTTGCCGCCGCCGCCCGCCAGCGGGTTCGGGCCGGCGTCACCGAGGATGTATTCCTGCGTCGCCCTGCTGTAGGTGTCGTTCCAGGCGTTGTCCGGCGCGGTGTGCTGGCCGCTCGCGTTGAGGTGCAGCTGGGTGCCGCCCACGCCGGTCACCAGCGGGTCGCTGTCCGGCCACGAGGTGGTCGGGAAGGTGTAGTACGTCGACTGGTCCAGGCCGACGTCCGCGGCGCCGCTGTCACCGGACGCGGCGAGCACGGTGACGTGGTGCACGTATGCGTTCTCGTAGGCGCCGCGCAGCGACTCGAGGGTGGCCTTGTCCGGGAAGGTCTGCTCGGTCGCGCTGAAGCTCTGGCTGATCACGTCGCCGAGACCGTGGTTGATCACGTAGTTCTCGGCCGTGACGATCTGCGGGAAACCGGTCACGCCCTCGGTCTCCGACACCGGCGTCTCGACCAGCAGGATGTTCGCGCCCGGCGCGATCGTGTGCGCGTACTCGACGTCGAGGGTCGTCTCCCCGGCCCAGCCGACCATGTCGGTGTTATTCGGGTCATAGGGCGGAACCTGGCCGGCCGGCTGAATGGTGTTCAGCGACGGGGGCGCCGGGTAGTGGAAGGTCTGGTCGAAGACCGTCAGGTCGTTCCGGATGGTCGGTGAGCCGAACGAATCGACGATGACAATGGTCGAGTCCCGTCCGTTCACGCCGCGCAGGTAGAGGGCCGGCAGGTGGTAGGCCTGCTGGATCTGGTCCGGCTCATAACAGCCGATCTGGTAGTTCGCTTCGCAGTACGCGGTGGTCGGAGGGGCACCGTTCGGGTGCCCAGCGTGCAGCACGCCCGGCCGGATGACCACGCGGGCCTGGGGAGCGGGCGCCTTCGCAGCTGGCACCGAGACCGCCGACCCGGCCGAGAGCACGGCGGCGGCGGTGAGCGCACAGGCCCCTGCGGCCACCGTCACGGTTCGCGGCAGGCGCATTGGCAACTTCCCCCAAGAATAAAAACAAATTAGACCTCTTCCAGGAAAGCACCATAACACTCACGATCCAACTGCCGTCAACGTCCCCGGGGCCGATACGTGAGGTGATCTGAGCCGGGCCCCGGGGCGGCCGAGACACGGCGCGGGGCTTGCTGCCGTCTGCTGCCACGAAGGGCCAGACAGCAGCAAGCCCGTCAGAACTCGTCGATCAGGTCAGTCGACCCGCGCGACGCGGGCCCAGCGTGCCGCCGGTCGCCGGGCCCGCGTCCGCGCGCCGCTACCAGTAGTGCCGACGGCCACCGACCTCGTGGCCGATCGCGCCGAGCAGGAGCAGGATGAGCCCGATCACCAGGATGACGATACCGATCGTCCACAGGATCGCGATTTTCAGCAGGAAACCCACTATCAGAATGACGAGGCCTAGAATGATCATTTGAACTCCTGTGTCACCTTTGGCAACTTTGTGCAATCTCGGCCGATTGCTGCTAGCGGGCGTCTTCCCTCAGAAATCGAAGAGAAACGCGGGGGCGAAGATCGGCTTTGACGGATGACCGCTGGAGTCTGGGCGGCGAGATGATGTGGGCCGCGGGCGGCTAGCTGGCCTGCGGTTCGGTCCGTTCCGCGCGCAGGCCGGGCAGGACGGCGCGCAGTTCGTCCCACGGGAACGCGGCGGCTTCCTGGGCCTCGGGCTGCGGCAGGCGGGCGGCGTCGAGGATCACCGTGATGCCCCATTCGCGGAGCGCGCCGATGCTCCGGGCGAACACCGGATGAGCGGCGAGCGCCGCGTTCGGCCAGGGGACCGCGACAATGGGCAGGCGCAGGCCGACGGCCTCGTTCAGCAGGCCGAGCGCGAGAGTATCGCTGATGCCCTGCGCCCATTTGTTCACCGTGTTGAAGGTCGCGGGCGCCACGATCAGGGCGTTCGGCGGGGGAAGGACGTCGGGCTCGTCAGGGCGCTTGTAGCGGACGCGGACCGGATGCCCGCTCAGCCCGGCCAGGTTCCCGGCGTCGAGAAACTTGCTGCCGTCCGGCGTGGCGATCACGCACACGTCCCAGCCCTGAGCCTGGGCGTCCCGGACGAACGCGGTAAGCTCGCCGGCCGGCGGGGCGCCGCATGCGACGAGATAGAGGACGGGACGCGTATCGGCTGGCACGATCGGTTCCTTCCACTGGGGATCGGCCACGGCCCGCTTGGATCGGTCACGGCCGCCGACGGCAATGCCGGCTGAGGAATAGCACACTATGCCCTGGTCACGCCGGCACCCTGGCCCGATTGACCACATCTTGACTTCTCCCCGTCCTGAAGGATGGGGATTCTCAGCCCTCGCGGGCCAGGGTTCCTGTTTCACTGACGGTCGCCTCGCTGCACGATGTGCGGGGCGGTCTGACACCATCTCCGCAGGCCAAGACGGCAAGCGATGGGAGAATTTATCGCACAGCTGGACGTCCAGGGCTGAAACCGGCGGTTCAGCGGGGGCGGTTGCGGGCGGCGAGGAGGGAGTCGCGGGTGGTGGGCGGGAGAGGCTTGAGGGCTTCGCGGAGGGTGACGCCGGAGACCTGATGGATGCGGGGTGCCAGCCAGCCGGCGACGAGGGCGGGGCGCTTCTTGGCGGTCTCGCGGAGGATCCAGCCGATGGCCTTGCGGATGAAGAACTCCTTTTCGGCCAGCATCTGATCGGCGTAGCCGGAGAACCGGTCGAAGTCCCCTCCCCCGCGCCGCAGCGGCCCCAGGAGCGCCAGCAGGGCCGAACGCCGGATCCAGAAGTCGCCGTCGCCCGCCCAGCGGTCCAGCACCGAGGTCAGTTCCGGGCAGCGCTCGACCAGGGCGCCCATCAGGTCGGCCGCGAGGCTGTCCACCAGGGCCCAGGTGCACGCTTCCCGGAGCATCCGCTCGATGAAGGGGATGTCGGCGGGGCCAAGTAGGGCTGGGTTCTGGATGAGCAGCATCTGGGCCGCCATCCGGCGCTCGAAGACCGGGCGCTTCCATAGGGCGGCGGCCAGCGAGACCAGCTCATCGTGGGCCAGGGCCGGGCGGGCACGGCACCAAGCGCGGACCGCGGCCCGGGTGAGCGGGACCGAGACGCCGAAGAACTCCAGGTCGCTCTTGAGGTAGGCCTTCTCCCTGGTGGCCCGATCCGGGGTGCCAGCAGCGCGCAGCTCGGCGGCGAGCGCGTCGGCTTCGGCTTCGGCTTGGATCATGGCCCCAGGTTTTCACACCTGGCGCACGTGGCCCGCGTCCTGGCCACCCTGACCGCCCAGCCCGGGCGCGAGGCCCAGGGCTGCGGACTCGTCTGTCCTGGACGCCCTAGCCGGTCGCGGAGCCCGCCGGGCCTGACGCAATTCCGTGGTGCAACTACATTTTGACGCATGCGGGGTGCAAGTGTCGAGCGGCAGCCGGTAGCGTGGATGTATGGCGCGCGGCGAAAATCCGCACCCGGATATCGAACGGGACAGCGGTCACGTACGCCGCACTGCGCTGGCTCGGCGCGCTGCCCGACGACCCGTGTCCCGTCCCCAGGCCGACGCCGGAAGGGGTGACGTTCGCCCGCGCCGCGCTGCGCACCTGGCCCATCGCTGGCTAGGCTGGGCCGTCGTCCCGCCACCGTTCAGGCAGCAGCCACGCCTTCGTGCATGCCGAAGCTGCGCAGCGTTGTCGGCGCGCCGCGACGCGCCCCCGGTCCGCTCCCGAGCGTGGGGGCGATGACCTACGGTGAGGGCAAGTTGCCTCACCCATCGGGAGGCGCTTTCGCTCGACACTTATTATAAGAATTGAGCGAAGGGGGGCTTATGCCGGAACGAAGGCGATGGACGGTTCGCGACCTGCGCCGCGACAACCGGTCGGTGCTTCTGCGGTCGCTGTACTTCGACCGGCCATGCGGCCGGCAGGACCTCAGCGAGGCGACCGGGCTGAGCTCGGCCTCGGTCAGCAACGTGATCCGCGAGCTGATCCACGAGGGCATCGTGGTCGAGGCGGGCTCGGTGGACTCCGACGGGGGCCGCCCCCGGGTGCTGCTGCGGATCAACCCCGACCACGGCTACGTGGTCGGGGTTGACGTGGGTGAGACCCGCATCCGCGTCGAATTGTTCGACCTGACCATGGCGGTCCGGGCCAACGCCGACATTCCGCTGGAGCCACGGGAGCACGGCGTCGACGTGGTGGTCGACCGTATTTTCCGCTGCCTGTCGGCGGTGCTCGCGGAAGGCGGCGTTCCGCCCGAGGCCATCCTCGGGGTCGGCGTCGGCGTTCCCGGCGTGGTCGAGCACGGCGCCGAGATGGTGCTGGACGGGCAGACGTACGGCTGGGACGCGGTGCCGCTGGAGCGCCTGCTGCGCGCCGGCACCGACCTGCCCCTCTACATCGACAACGGCGCGAACGCGATGGGCCTGGCCGAGCAGTGGTTCGGCGCGGGCCAGGGGGCGCGGCACGCGGTGGTGTGCCTGATCGGCTCCGGGGTCGGCGCGAGCATCATCGGCAACGGCGCCGCGGGGCGGGCCGGCGGCTCCAGCGGGACCGAATGGGGCCATACGACGATCATGCTCGGCGGGCGGGACTGCCGCTGCGGCTCGCTCGGCCACCTCGAGGCCTACGTAGGCGCCGAGGCGATCCTCGAACGCTACGGCCTGCCGCTGCCGGGCGACGACGGGGAATCGGCGCTGGCGGCGCTGATCGACCTGGCCGAGACGTCGCCGCAGGCGGCGAAGGTACTCGACGAGACCGCGCTGTACCTGGGGGCGGGGATCGGCGATCTGATCAACTTGTTCAGCCCCGACCGGATCATCCTGGGCGGCTGGGCCGGCCTGCTTCTCGGCCACCACATGCTGCCGGCGATCCGGTCGTCGGCGCGCGAGCACGCGCTGAGCCGCCCGTTCGCCGAGACCACGATCACCGTGGGCCGCCTCGGCCCGGACGCGGTCGCGCTGGGCGCGGCCACGCTGCCCATTCGGGCCTTCCTCAACGGCACCGCGGTCCCGGCGGCGCGAAGGACCGCCGCGTCCGAAGAGATCCGCCGCACCGGCACCGGCCGCGTCGGCTGAGGCGGGGCATTTGGCTCGATGCAGTGCGGCAAATGCTCGCGATGATCTGGTGTGGTCGCCCGATACGTGGTCCCGCCATCGTTATCTGTGCGGCCTGCTCGTGGTCCCCGTCCTGATCGCGGCGGGTGTGTACCTGGTGGGCGGCCCGGGCGGGGTGGACGCCCCGAACCAGGCGGCGTCAGGCCAAGGGCACACGACCGCCGCCGGGCCCGGCCCGTCTGCCTCCTCGCCTGCGGCGGCCAGTCCGGTGGCCGCGGCGGGGCCGCCTCAGCAGGGCACGCCCGCGGATCAGGTACTCGCGCTCATCAACCAGGCACGGAGCCAGGCCGGGCTGCCCGCCCTGACCTTCTCCGCGGGCCTCGACCAGAGCGCGTCGGCGCACAACCTGACGATGGCCAACGGCTGCGGGCTCTCGCACCAGTGCCCCGGCGAGCCGCCGATCGGCACCCGCGAGACCGGCGCCGGCGTGCACTGGACGTCGGCCGGCGAGAACATCGGCGAGGCCGGCCCGGAAGCGGACACCACCGCGGCCATCGCGGCGGCCGCGGTCAGGTTCACCCAGGACTTGCTCGGCGAGAAGCCCCCGGACGACGGCCACCGGCTGAACATCCTGAGCAGTTCGTTCGCCCACATCGGGATCGCGGTGTACCGGAGCAGTTCGGGCACGGTCTGGCTCACCCAGGACTTCTCGAACTAGCCCCGGTCAAACGATCCGTGGCGATCATTGTCGGGCACCGCGAACCAGGCGACGGCCACGCTGCGGCAAGACGTGGCCGCGGCGCCGGGGGGGAAGACGAGCGGCTCGCTCACCCGGCCATTACAGCACCGTCGGCCGGACCGGACGGGACAGCACCGCCGGGTGGGATAACGCCGCCGGTACAACCCGGCGGGACAGCGCCGCCGACCGCGCCCACGCAGGCTGACCGCTGAGGGCGGTCAGGCGTGGGCGCGGCCGGCGGGCAGAGCTCTGTTGGCTCGTTAGAGGGGGCGAACCTGCTCGGCCTGCGGGCCCCGGGTGCCCTGGCCGACCGAGAACTCGACCCTCTGGTTCTCCTGAAGGCTGCGGTAGCCGTCAGCCTGGATCGCGGAGAAGTGCACGAAGACGTCGGCCGAGCCGTCGTCCGGTGCGATGAAGCCATAGCCCTTGTCAGCGTTGAACCACTTAACGGTTCCCTCTGCCATTCCCAATCTCTCCTACTGCGATCTTCGGGTCCACTTGTGTGTCCCCGGGCTGCTGCGACCGCCTGCCTCGAAGGATTGGCTCCCGGAGGTCCTTTGGCGCCCGCTGTCAAATTCGCAGGCACCGTGACACGGACAACGAACTTCGACGACAACCACGGCTATTTAACACCATGCCGTGCACCGATGCGGCATAGGCGGGGCGAACCGTCCCGATCGGCGTCCCGCCGGGGGCTCGCGACCCACTTCAGGGTGCCCGGAGCGGGCGGGACTCCCCGGTCGTCCGGCGCACCACCAGTGGGACCTAATGCCCGGAGTCGGCGCGGGCGGCGTCCAGGGTGCGCATCACGGCCAGCGTGTCGTCCAGTGTGAGCACCGGGGATTCGGTGAGGCCGGCGCGCAGGCAGCGGGCGACCTCTTCGGCCTGGTAGGTGAAGCCGTGCCCCGGCAGGGTGATCGCACGGGTCTCCGGCTCCCGGCCCGCGCGCTGCAGGGTGAGGCGCTCCGGGCGGTAAAACGGCGGCCCGACCGTGATGATGCCACCGGTCCCAGTGATCATGGCGACCCGCGGCGAGTCGGCCCAAAGGCCGAAGTGGTAGAGGCCGACCGCGCCGCCGGCATACCGGGCGATGACGGCGGTGTTCGCGTCGACGCCACTCGGCGCCGGGGTGGTCAGCGCACGGACCGCGTCGGGCTCGCCGAGCAGCATCGCGCCGAATGAGATCGGGTACACCCCGATATCGAGCAGGGCACCCCCGGCCAGGTCAGCGTTCCACAGGCGGCTGCCCGGGTCGTATGGCGGGGAGCCGGCGTAGTCGGCCTGGACCGCGGTGACCCGGCCGATCGCCCCGTTCCGCACCAGGCCCGCGGCCGCACGGACCAGCGGGCTGAAGCGGGTCCACATCGCCTCCATCGCGAATAGGTGCCGTTCCCGGGCCAGCGCGATCAGGTCCTCCGCCTCCGCGGTGGTCACCGTGAACGGCTTCTCCACCAGCACCGCCCGCCCGGCCAGCAGGCACAGCCGGGCCGCGCCGTGATGCCCCGGATGCAGGGTGGCCACGTAGATGACGTCGAGGCTGTCGTCGGCCGCGAGACCTTCGTACGACCCGTAGGAGCGGCCGATGCCATAGTCCGCCGCGAATTCAGCGGCCCGGGCGGCGTCGCGGGAGCCGACCGCCACCACGACGTGGTCCTCCAGCAGCAGCAGGTCTTCGGTGAAGGTCCGGGCGATGCTTCCCGGGCCGAGGATGCCCCACCGGAGGGGCGCGTGTTCCATAGTGTTCACGTGCCGAGTATCCCGAAGGCGCACATCCAGAAGCACGACGTGCACCGGTGGGTGGCGGAACAGCTGGCGGACATCGCCTCGCGCGGCGCGAAGCTTAGCAGGCAGGCGGGCACGGAGACCGGCGCGGGCGCGACAGGAGACCGCTGGGCCGGCGCCTGACGGCCCGATTTCCCTGGTCGGGGCTATGACCGGTCGCGGACCCGCTGGTAGTTAGCGAGCGACTCCGAGCGCGCCTTCGCATGGTCGACGATTCGCTCCGGGTAGCCGTCCGGCAGCCCCCCGGTGCGCCGCCAGGGCTCGTGAATCTCCCGGCCGCGCGCGCCGGCCAGCTCGGGGACGTAGCGCCGGATGTAGGAGCCGCCGGGATCGAACTTTCTGCCCTGGGTGACCGGATTGAAAATCCGGAAGTACGGCGCCGCGTCGGTGCCGGTGCCCGCGGTCCACTGCCAGCCGTGCTGGTTGCTGGCCAGGTCCCCGTCGACCAGATGACGCATGAAGTGCCGGGCCCCGCGCGTCCACTCGATGTGCAGGTCTTTGACCAGGAACGACGCGACGATCATGCGCACCCGGTTGTGCATCCAGCCCTCGGCCAGCAGCTGGCGCATACCGGCGTCCACGATCGGGTAACCGGTCCGCCCGGCGGCCCACGCGGCGAAGGCCTCGTCGGCGGCCTTCCCGGTCGCGTACGGCATTTTGGCCATCGCAGGCTGGAAGTACACTCGGGCGCTATCCGGCCAGAAGTGCAGGACCGCGGCGTAGAACTCGCGCCAGGCGATCTCGCGCCGGTAGGCCGAGTCCCCGGTGCCGAGGCCGGCGAGGATCGTCCGGGGGTGGATCGAGCCGAACTTCAGGTATGGCGACAGGCGCGACGTGCGGTCCAGGTCGGGCCGGTCCCGCTCCCGGTCGTAGCCGTCCAGCCGGCTGCCGCGGAACCGCCGCCAGGCGGTCAGCGCCGCCGCCTCCCCCGCCTCAGGCAACGTCAGCCCGGCCGGCAGATCCGGGTCGTTCGGGATGCCGGTGCGCTCCAGCTCGCGCCAGGTCACGCCGCCCGGACCGGACGCCGCGGGAGCGCGCCAGCCATGTTCGGCCCAGGCCCGGTAGAACGCCGTGTACACCTTGAACGGTGTCCCGTCCGGCTTGGTCACCCGGCCCGGCGCCACCGCGTACGGCGAGCCGGTACGCACCAGCGGCGTGTCACCGAGCGCGCCGGCGACGCGCTCGTCGCGGGCGGCCCCGTAGGGGGCGAAGTCCGCGCTGACGTGGACCGACGTGGCGCCGCACTCGCGGGCGACGGCCGGGACCACATCCTCCGGCTGGCCGCTCCTGACGGTGAGCGCCCCGCCATGCTCGTGCAGCCGCGCATCCAGTGCCCGCAGGGTCCGGTACAAGAACGCGATGCGCGGTGCGCCGGACGGCCGCAGGAGCGCGTCGTCCAGCACGAACAGGGCCACCACGGGGCCGTCCCCGGCGGCGGCCAGCAACGCCGGGTGATCACCCAGCCGCAGGTCACGACGGAACCACAGTACGGCTGCGGACTTCATCTCAGCTCCCCTCAGACCATCCCCCGCCTCCCGCGGGCGGCCGCATTCACCAAGGTAGCGAGCTGTACGGCGGCCATGCGACCGGGCGGCGCGATGACCTCGGACGAGCCGACTGAGGTCCGGCCCGTGAAATCCTGGTGTTCTAATATCGATCACTCGTTCGATGCTCTAGCGCGGGGGCACGACAAAATCGCGTCCAGCTTCAGCGTCCCGGGGCGGGGCGGTGGTGCTGCGGACGACCAGGTGCGGGGTGAGCACAACCTCCCGGGGTGCGGTCCGGCGGCCTTCCAGCCGTTCTACCGCGAGCGCGACGGCACGCTCGGCCTGCTGGGCGGCGTCCTGGCTCACCGTGGTGAGGTCCACGTGGGCGAGCCGCGCCAGCATGCTGTCGTCGTAGCCGACGACCGAGACCGCGCCGGGAACGTCCACCCCCTGCCGGGCGAACGCGTCCAGGAGTCCGACGGCACACCGGTCGTTGGACGTGATCACGGCAGTGGGCAGGCGCTCGGCCCGCAGGGTTTGGGCGGCGCGGATGCCCGCTTCCTCGGTGTGGTCGCCGGGGATGACCCGGGCGCGGGCGGCCAGGCCGGGCCGGCGCATGGCCTGGCGGTAACCCCGGCGGCGATCGGACGCGATGGCCCCCCGGCCCCCGTCCACGAACGCGATATCGCGATGTCCCAGGCCGGTGAGATGCTGAACCGCCTGGGCCACACCCTGGTCGTCGGCGGCCCGGACCACATCGACGGCCGCGCCAGGCATCCGGCGGCCGATCACGACGACGGGAAATTGCTGGCCGAGGGCACCAATCCAGTCGGCCTGGTCCTCCGGCCCGAGCAGGATCAGCGCCTCGCACCGGAAGTCGAGCAGGATCTCGGCCGCCCTGCGCTCGTCCCGGCCCGGCGTCACGACACTGAGCACGAGGTCGTAACCCAGCTTGGTGGCGGCCGCGTCTATGTCGGTGGCGAGCTCGGCGTGGAAGGTATTCCGTACGTCCATCAGCACGCCGAGATGATGACTGCGCCGCCGGGCCAGCAGGCTGGCCGTCCGGTCGGCGCGGAAGCCCAGTTCCCGGGCGGCCTCGAGCACCCGGCCCCGGGTCGCCTCGCTCGGGCCGGGCTGGTTCCGGAGCACGAGCGACACCAGCCCCGAGGAAACCCCGGCCCTGGCGGCCACGTCGGCGAGCCGGGGTCGGCGGCCTGTGGCGGGGACGGTTGCGCCCATCTCCCCGGTTGGACCGGCCGTGTTTCCCGTATCCAGGGTGGCTCGCCTCCTGCTGGCCTCTTGACAGGTGCCTCCGGTCTCGGATGATAACCATCTTAAAGCGCTTTAAAAAGCGGCCAGGCCGCCGAGCGAGGGCATCCAGGTCGAGGGCTCGACCGGCGTCGACCTCACCCTGCCCGATGTCGAGGTCGTCCATATGACGTCAGCCGGGCCAGGATGTCATCGATCATTTGGCCTGGCCCCGGATCAGCCCCGGGCGCGCGCCGAGCGCAGGAAAGCGAGAACGGCGCGGATCCGGTTGTTGTCGGTGTCGGTCTGCTCCAGGCCCAGCTTGCCGAAGACGCTGGTCACGTGGGCCTCCACCGTCCGCGGGCTCAGGTGCAGGTCCTGGGCGATGCCGACATTGGACCGGCCCTCCGCCATCCGGGCGAGCACGGCACGCTCGCGGGGGTTCAGGGTGTCGATGGTGCCGGCGCTGCGCTTGCGCTGCAGGAGCCGGCGGACGACGGTGGGATCAAGGACGGTCTCCCCGGCCACGATCCTTTCCAGCTGGCTGAGCAGGTGACCGGCGTCGGTGACGTTGTCCTTGAGCAGGTAGCCGACCCCGTGGCCGACCGCGTCCATCAGCCGGCTCGCGTAGCTGGCCTCGGCGAACGTGGACAGGACCAGGATCCCGATACCCGGGTCGCGGGCGCGAATCTCGGCGGCGGTGCTGATCCCCTCGCCGGTAAAGGTCGGCGGCATGCGCAGATCCAGGATGACCGCGTCGGCACGGGCGGTCCCGGGAAAGATGCGGGCGATGAGTTCCGCGCCGGAGGACGCCTGCGCGGTAACCTGCGCCCCGGACGCCTCCAGGAGGAGGACCAGGCCACTGCGGAACAAGGCCGAATCGTCGGCGATGGCTATCCGCACGGAATCCTCACCAGCAGCCGGGTGCCGTCGTCGGGCGGGCTGTCGATGACGGCCTCACCGTCCACCGCGCCGATCCGGTCGGCGATGTTGGCGAGCCCGTTCCCGGCCGGATCCGCGCCGCCGGCACCGTCGTCGGCGATCTCCATCTCCACGTGCGTCGCGGTGACCCGGACGACCACGCTGACCTGGCTGGCGCGGGCGTGCTTGACCGCGTTGGTGAGCGCCTCGCACGCGGCGAAGTACGCCGCCGCCTCAACCGTGGCCGGCGCCCGGTCGGGAGCGACGTCCAGGTGGATGGCCAGCGGGAGCCGTTCGGCGACCTCTTCCAGCGCCGCGGCCAGGCCGCCCTGGACCAGCGTGGCGGGGTGGATGCCGTGCGCCAGGTCGCGCAGTTCGGCTAGCACCTCGCCCAGTCCGGCGCGGGCCTCGGCGAAGGCTGCGGTGGCCTCCGGATCGCTGGTCCGGGACATCGCCACGGTCAGGCGCGCGGCCAGGCCGAGCAGGTGCTGCTGCGCTCCATCATGCAGATCACGTTCGAGGCGGCGCCGTTCGGCCAGCGCAGCGGTCACAATCCGGGCACGCGACGCGCGGACGCTATCCAGTTCGGCCCGGGCGGCCTCGGCCTGAAGCTGGGCGTTGCGCAGGGCCAGCCCGCTGGTGCGCACCGCCGCGTCGAACAGGCCCCGGTACCGGGCCAGGGCCGCGTCGGCGGTGACCACGGCGATCGGGGTTCCGGCGTCGGTCCGGATCACCTCGACGAGCCGGCTGTCGGCGCGGGGCCTGGGCGTGGCGGTGCCGGGCAGCACCTCCAGGGTCGGGTCGTGCAGGGTCTCCCGCAGCGCGTGCCGGACCCCGCGGAGGTCGGCGCCCCCGGCCACCCGCGCGCTTAGCCCGGCGAGGTTCCGGGCCAGCAGGCCGCGCTGGATCACTGCGCCAAGGAACGCCACCGGCAGCAGGACATCGACGACGCTTTCGGCGACGAAGGCGCCGGTCGGGCCCTCCGAGATGTTGGCGAAGACCTGCGCCACCGCGGTGACCGACGCGGCGGCCACCGCGGCCAGGCCGGCCGCGATGACCGGGGCGATGACGATGCGGTCCAGGCCCCGGGTCTCCAGCAGCCGCCGGACCAGGAGGACGACGAGGACGATCGCGAGAACGCCGTCGCCGATGTTCTCGATCGTCGCGAGGAGGTCGCTGAGCCGCTCGTTCACGGTGATCGTCGGCCACCAGGACGACGCAGGGTAGCCCGTCGCCGTCGCGGTCGTGGTGACGACGACCAGGCTCCGGCTCACCACCATCCAGCCGGCCAGGACGAGGACGTAGATCCGCTGGAGCCGGCCGAGCGCGGGCCGCAGGTAGCGCAGGACCGCGTACGCCCCGAACACCCGGTCGATCCCGCCGAACACGACCGCGTAGACGGGCAAGGGGCCGGCGTTCCAGGCGTCGATAAAGTCGAGCGAGCGGAACACGCCGGCCAGGATCAGCGCCCACGCCACTCCGCGCTGACCGGGTTCGGTCCGCAGCAGCAGCCCGGTGAGGATGAACGCCAGCGACATGATCAGGTTCACCGTGGCCAGCGCGGGGGTCTGGCGCCACAGGGGCAGCTCGGCCAGCGTGTCCAGGCACCCGAGCGCGGCCAGGATGGCCCCGGCCAGCAGGTAGAAGCGGAGCGGGCGCGGCCGGGAGCCTTCGCCCGGTGGCTGCCTTAATCCGTCCGGCCCCGCCGGCACGGCCAGGTCCTCCTGGCGCCGGTCCCGGCGCAAGGCAACCGTGCCGATGTCACCCTCCACGTCGTCCCCTGGTCCCGCGCCCAGCGGGACACTTATCTGGATACAGGCGTCATTATCACCTGATCAGCCCGGTCTGCGCAGCCAGGCCGGGAGATCCGCCGGCCAAGCGGGCGCCGGTGTCAAGAGGGAAACCCCGCGTTGATGCCGGTGCTTTCCCCGATTACACCAAGCGACGGGTCGCGCACACTGGATGGTGGCGTTCGAAGCCGGGTTCGCCCGCGCCCGCAGGCCCGGCTCAGGGCGCCCGTGTGACAACTGCTGATCCCCTGACGCAGACGAGAGCACGTTGCATGACCGCTGATCGACCAGGAACAGGCCCGCGTCAGCCCTGGCCAGTGGACCGGATGGCATGGAGGGGAGTCCTCCGGACCGCCCTACGATCGCAACCTGCTCAGGCATGTCGCGTCCCATTACGGCGGAGGTGCGGACGATCCAGTAAGCGCGATCGGCGTACAGCATGTGGCGACGCTGACGCTGGCGAAGACAGGAAAGCCATCATCCTCGAGTGAACTGGCGGCCCCTGGGCCCGGCCGGAGCAGGGGCCGGCCGGGCCTGGGACGCGCAGTCCTGCATGCAGGCGGACGTTGGGCTGCCCCGTCCGGGGCGGCGAACGCGGCCGCGCCGGAGTCGCCCGGCCACCACAGCTCGACCGCACCGAACCCGGCCTGGGCCGCGCGTTCAAACCGGTCCGCGAGCGTCAGGCCGGCCCACAGCATGGACAGGTTCGGCGCGAACCGCAGGTTCACCGCGGCCGGGCCTGGTCAAACGTGCGGCTCGTCGAGCCGGAAACCCACCTTCAGCGTGACCTGGAAGTGGCAGAGCTCGTTGTTATCGATGTGCCCGCGGATCCCGGTGACCTCGAACCAGTCGAGGTTGTGCAGGGACTTCGAGGCGCGCTCGACGGCGCCCCGGACGGCGTCGTCGACGCTGCTGGTCGAGGTGCCGACGATCTCGGTGATCGAATAGATGTTGTCCGCCATGGGCTCATCCTTCCGCCGGGCTTTCGCCAGGTCTTCGCCGGGGCCTCCGGTGAGGTCCGCCTAGCGATCTACCCCCGGACCCGGGGCCCGTCACGCTGGTCGGCACAATTGATCTTGATGTCCCGGCTAGGGTGAACCCTCAGGGACGCGGATTGGGGGATTCGCGCCCGCAGGTCGGGGGATTTGGCGATGTCGGTTCGCTGTACGTTGCATTTTTGTTACTAAATTTTTGTAAGTGTCGGTTCTTGAATCTTTCCTGCGCCTTCAGTTGACTTCTCCTGATGCGCTCTCTGCGCGCCGGCTCCGGGGGAAGGAACCATGAGAAGACCTCAGCTTGTCATCGGCGTGTCGGCCGGTGTATCGATCCTGTGCGCCCTGGCCGGCCCGGCCACCGCCAGCGCCGCCCCGTCCCCGCCTGGTATAGCGGGCACGGCGGCGCAGGGCGCGTCGCCCGTCATCGTCGTCCTGAACAACCAGTCGGCGAGCCCGGCGTCGGCCGAGTCTCCGGTGATCTCGCAGGTGAAGGCGGCCGGCGGCACCAACGTGATCGGGTACAGCGCGGTGGCGTCGTTCGCGGCCACGGTCACCCCGGCGGAGGCGGCCACGCTCGCGAACAACCCCGCGGTCGCCTCGGTCGTCCCCGACCAGAAGGTCAGCGTGGCCCCGCCCACCGCCAGCCAGATCCCGGCCGCCCCGGAGGGCCCGGCCAGCCGGGGCGGCAGCGCCGTGCCCGGGGTGTGCGGCACCCGGTCGGAGCCGCTGCTGCCGGAAGACCTCACGACGACCCACGCCGACCAGGCGCACGCTCTCGGCATCACGGGGGCCGGCGTGACGGTGGCCTGGATCGCCGATGGCCTCGACCGGAACAACCCCGACTTCATCCGCGGCGGCAAGTCGATCTTCAAGTCGTACGTGGACTTCTCCGGCAACGGCCCCGACACGCAGACCGGCGGCGAAGAGGCGTTCGGCGACGCGTCCATGATCGCGGCCCAGGGTAACCAGACCTACGACCTGTCGAACTACGTGAACGCGGCCTATCCGCTGCCCAGGAACTGTGACATCAAGATCGAGGGCATGGCGCCCGGCGCGTCGCTGATCGGCCTGAAGGCGGGCGGCCAGCTGCTGGCCAGCTCGGCGATCCTGCAGTCCATCGACTACGCGATCACGCACGGCGCGAACGTCATCAACGAATCGTTCGGCGGGAACGTTTACTCCGACAACAACGCGCGCGACACGATCCAGCTGTTCGATGACGCGGCCGTCCGGCACGGCATCACGGTCACCGTCTCCACCGGAGACGCCGGGATCTCCGGCACCCAGGGCAGCCCGTCCAGCGACCCAAACGTGATCTCCGCCGGAGCCTCGACGGACTTGCAGAGTTATGAGCAGACCGGTTACGCCGGTGCCCGGCCGTTCTCCAGCGGCAAGTGGGTGTCGGGCAATGTCTCGGCGCTGTCCTCCGGTGGGATCAGCCAGGGCGGGCAGGTACCTGACCTGGTCGCGCCCGGCGAGGCTGACTGGGCCCTGTGCTCGACCAACACCGCCATCTTCACCGAATGCGCCGGTTACAGCGGCAAGCCGTCACCGATCGTGCTCTTCGGCGGGACCAGCGAGGCATCACCGGTCACGGCCGGCGCCGCCGCCCTGGTCATCCAGGCGTTCCGTGAATACCACCACGGCGTGTCCCCGTCCCCGGCCCTGGTCAAGCAGTTCCTCACCAGCACCGCCGGCGACCTCGGGCTGCCGGCTCCCGAGCAGGGAGCCGGCCTGCTGAACGCGGATGCGGCGGTCAAGGCGGCCGAGAACTACCGCGGCAGCACGGGCGCCGGCCAGCCCGATCAGATCCTGGTCACGCCGCAGCAGACCACGCTGACCGGCGCGCCCGGCGCGCCGGTGGGCGCCACCCTGGCCGTCACCAACGCCGGGACCAAGGCGGAAAAGGTGTCGGTGGGCACGCGCAGCTACGCTCAGACGGCCAACTACCAGGCCAACGTGGCGCTCGACGCCGCGACCGACCCGACCTTCCCGTACGCCACCAACGGGCTGCCGTGGGCGTACAAGAAGGTGACCTTCCACGTCGCCAGCGGCGCGGCCCGGCTGGGCGTGTCCATCGACTGGCAGGGTGATCCCGAGGGCGTACCCGGCGGCTCGGTCGTCCGGCTCACGCTGATCGGCCCGGACGGGGTGTTCGTCACCAACACCCGGCCGCAGGGCGGCACCGTCTCCGCGAACTACGGGTTCGCGGACGTCACCCATCCCGAGGGCGGCACCTGGACGGCGGTGCTCTACACGCCGACGAAGGCGGCGGCCGTGCCGGGCCAGCCCCAGCCATTCACCGGCAACGTCATCCTCGACGCCACCACCCAGCAGACCGTGCCCGAAGGCTCGGTCAGCCCGTCGTCGCTCACGCTCGGCGCGGGCCGGACCGCGGACGTCCGGCTGAGCACCGCTATCAGCGGCAGCGCCGGCGACAGCGCCGAATCCGTCACGTTCAGCACGCCGGACCAGCAGGCTTCGGCGCCCGTGGTGCTGCGCCCGGTCATCCCGGTCACAGGCGGCCGGGGCACGTTCACCGGCACGATCACTGGCGGCAACGCCCGCGCCGACGCCCCGACCGAGACGAGCACCTACTCGTTCGACGTGCCCAGGAAACAGAACGATCTCGACGTAGCCGTCCACCTGAACCAGGACCCGCACGTTGTGATCGAGGGGGTGCTCATCGATCCGGACGGCGAAGCCATCGACGTCGGGACCAACGCCGCCTCGGTCAACACCACGACCGGGGTGGTGAGCAGCGGACCGGACCTGCAGCTGATCCAGAACGCCCCGGAGAGGGGCCGGTGGCGGCTCGTCCTGATCGCCGTCGACCCGGTCAGCGGAGCAGAGGTGGCGCAAACTTTCCACGGCACCATCGGCTTCAACGAGGTCAAGGCGGCGGCGAACCTGCCCGCCAGCGCGAGCACCAAGCTGGCCGCCGGGAAGGCCGGCAGCTACACGATCACCTACGGCAACGAGGGCACGGTCGCCGAGCCCGTCCAGGTCGACGCCCGGCTCGCGGCCAGCGCCAAGGTGACCCTGCCGTCGCTGTCCGGAACGTCAGCGGTGAGCCTGCCGCTGAACATCAACAACCTGGCTAACATCCCGGTCTACGAGGTGCCGCCGGGCACCAGCCAGCTCACCCTGGCCGCGACGTCCAGCACACCTGCCCAGGTGGAGCTGAACGGGCCGCTGGGTGAACCGGACGTGTTCGGCGACCTGAACGCCGCGCAGCGCGGCAACCTCACCTCGGTGGCGCGGGTGACCGAGGCGGGGGCCCGGCACCAGCTGGCCCGGGGGCTATGGGGCTCCTTCGTTCAGCAGATCGGCCCGTTCACCGATGCGGGCGCGCCGGCGGGCACGAGCGCGCTGACCGCGACCGCCGTCACCCAGCCGCTGGATACGGCCGTGACGTCCGCGGCCGGGGACCCGTACGCGCCCGGTTTCGCCGACACGAAGCCAACCGGGACACCGGTGGTGGTCAACCCGGGCCAGTCGGGGAGCGTCAGGGTGACGATCACTCCGTCGGCCAAGGCCGGGACCGTGGTACGCGGCGTGATCTACCTGGTCACGTCGCCGTTCAACGGAGACAACGCCCTGGCCGGGGCCATCCGCGGCCGCCTGGGAGCGGTGGACACCAGCGGTGACGTGCTGGCCGCGATCCCGTACACCTACACCGTCGGGTAGGAACCAACCGTCTCGTGGGGGCCGGCCCCGGTGGGCGGCCCCCACGTACCCGTTCGGGCCGGGCGGCGGAGGGAATCCCATCCGAGTCACGTCCGTCACCCTCCAGGGGCGGATCGGAGTATTTTCCCCAGTGTCGTCGCACGGGCGCCCGGGGCGATCCGGGGGGCTTTGCGGCTCCGCGATCGTCCCGGCTCGGCCCGGGATATTCCATGATCGTGTGACAAAACCCGCACGGACCGGCTCTCACCCATAGGAGAGCGAGATAAGCCGCATAATGCAAGTAAACTCTTACAAAGAGAGCAAACTTGACTTATGCGAGTACGAATCCGACCATGGGAGTATGACAAGGACCATGGGAGTATGACAAGGAGGCAGGTCCCCGGGGGCGGGACCGCTGCGGGGACACGGGGCAGGGTCACTGAAGCATCACCCGGCCGGGTGAATCAGAAGCAGCGGACGCGGATGGCCATCGTCGAAGCCACCCGGAAGCTGGCCCGGCGCGGCGCCGAGATCAGCATGCCGGCCGTGGCCCGCGAGGCGCTCGTCTCGGAGGCGACCGCCTACCGCTACTTCCCCGACCTGGCCACGGTGCTGCGTGAGGCCGACGACGGCCGCTGGCCCAGCCCGGCCGAGGCGCTGAAACCGGTCGCGGACAGCGACGACCCGGTCGAGCGGGTCGCCTTCGCCACGGAGTACCTGCTGCGCGGCGTGCTGAACTACCAGAACGCCGTCCGGGTCATGATCTCGGCGTCCATCACGAAGCCGCCCACGGCGGCCGCCCGGCCCGGCCACCGGTTCGGGCTGATCGACCACGCGCTCGCCCCGCTGGACCGGACCCTCGGGCAGACCGACCCTGGGGCGCTTGCGCAGCTCCGGCGGGACCTGGCCGTGGTGATGAGCGCCGAGGCCCTGTTCTCCCTGATGGACCTATGCGGTCTGCCGCCCGAGGACGCCATCGCTAGCGGGGTGCAGACGGCCCGGACCGTCACCCGGGCGGCGGTGGCCGCGGCCGAGGGCGGGCCGTCCGGAGCGGTGGCCGGGGACCGGGAAGGGCCCGGGACCCGGGACGACAGCTGACGACCCGGCCGGAGTGCTGGCCGGGGACCGGGGCGCCGTCCCGATCAGCGATGAGGCCGCTGCGCAGCAGGTTCCGTGTGGCCAGCGGCCCATTTTCACCGCAGGCCACGGAAGAGGTCACCCCGACGGCACCACCACCGCCACCAGCCCCGGCGGACGCACCCTGCACTCCCACGGACCACCTGGCCGAACGGCCTAACCCACCTCTTGGTTACGATCAGGCAGCTTCGGCGGGGCATCGGCCCTGGCCGGTCGCGTGATAGGTCAGACTAAGGCGGTGAGTGCCACCATGCCCGGAGTAATAGAGCGACTGCTCACGGCAGAGGTCGCCCGGGAGATTGCGAGGGCGTACGGGGACCGCCCGATCTATCCGGAGCAGATCGTCATCGACAGCCCGGGCCGGGGCCCCCGGAGGTTTCCTGGCTGGCCGGGGCCGGTCCTGGTGCTGGCCGACGAAAACCAGCGGGGCTGCTCGTGGGGGGTTCCGCTGGATGGGACTCACGTGCTCGTGGGCGGCGAGCGTACCACCGTGACCTACGCCGCATCGGTCGAGGACTTCATCGTCGCCCGGCGATGGGACAACCAGTGCGTCAACTCCGCGTTCTGCGTCGCAGCCCAGGCCGCGCCGCTTGACGAGGCGTCGTTCGGCTACCTGCGGGCGCACTGTACCCCGTCGGTCACGACGCAGGGGTGGCCCGGCGACCGGCAGTACCGGTTCGAGCATCCAGATGTGCGGGTCCTGCTGTGGTCGGACACCGGTCAATGTGACTGGCTGATATCGGCTGCGACCGAGGTGCCGCTCAGGAAATTCACCGCAGGGCTGGCCGGCCTGCCCAGCCTCCGCACGGCGCGGTGGGCCGGCGAAGCCTAGGCATCCTTGCTTCTCGGCGACTAAGAGCCCACGCTAGGCGGGGCGGGTGCCGGGCGGCGGCACCGGCCGGGAGGAGGATGGATCGATGGCTGACGAGGAGAAGGCGACCGGCGGCATTCCCGGCCCGATGCAGCAGTTCGTGAATCAGCTGCGCCGGATGACCGCGGACCTGGAGAGCCTGACTGGTCTCGGGGGCCCGCTTCCGCCCCGGACCACCGTGCCCCTGATGCCGGGGCTGCCGATGCCCGGGGCCCTGTCGGCTAAGGAACTGAACTCGATCGCCACCAACGTCAAAGCGCAGCGGCAGAGCATTCAGGCCCTGCAGGCACAGCTCACCGCTTTCGCTCAGCAGCTCGAGGTCCTGGAGGGCATCCTCGGCCCGCTCGCCGAGTGGAGCGGCCGCTGGGCGGAGCTTGAGGGACTGATGCTGAACATGGGCCGGCCGCCGAAGGCCGGGACCTGAAGCCCGCCGGCCGTGTGACGAACCCTGACGTGAAGCGGGAAACGGCACACGTTCGTGGACAGCGGGCAGGCCGCCCGGCGCCCGGAGGCCCGAGGGCGGGCGTTACTTCAGGCCGGTTCGTCTAAAGCGGCGGGCGGGACGGACAGCATGTCCCGGCTGGGCGGGGCCGGGCGGCAGCTGGCGATCTGGGCGTTCAGCTCGCCGCCGAGCAGCACCGCGAGCGCACTGAAATACAGGAACAGCAGAATGGCGACCGGGGCGGACAGGGCCCCGTAGGTCGGGCTGTGCCCGATCGCGAAGGCCAGGTAGGCACGCAGCAGCAGGCTGCTGGCCAGCCACATCAGCATCGCCGCGACGGCCCCGGGCAGGTCGCGCCGCCACCGGCCGCGCACCGGCACCGCCACGTGGTACAGCGTGGCCAGCAGCCCGGTGCACACGAGCACGAGGACGGGCCAGTGGGCGATGGCCACCACCGGCCGCAGCACCGACAGCACCGGGCCGGGAGCGACGTCGGCGATCCACCGGGGCGCGGTGACCAGCAGCGGCAGCGCGGCCACGCCGGCGACCAGGGCCCCGAGGTACAGACCGAAGGCCACGAGGCGCGCCCGGACCGCGGAGCGCACGTGGCGCATCCCGTAGCTGATGGTGATGGTGTTGACGTAGGTGTTCATGGCCGTGGACCCGGTCCACAGCGCGAGCGGGAAGCTCAGCGAGATGATCCCGCCCCGGCCGTGCTGGAGCACGTCGGTGAGCACGGGCGTGAGCACGTGCTGCACCGCGGCGGGGGCCATGAAGTGACCGGCGCCGCGCAGCATGTCCCTCTCCAGCTCGACCACAAGATGGGCGCCGAACAGCGGGGTGAGGTAGCCGACCGCGGCCACCAGCACGAGCAGCAGCGGCGTCAGCGACAGCAGGGCCCAGAATCCAGCCTCGGCGGCGAGCCCGAAGACGCGATCGGCCCACGCCTGCACCGCCGTGGCACGCACCACGGCCCACCCCGAGGTCCGGGCGTTCCGGACGCTGAAGGCACGGGCCGGGCGGTGAGCCTTTACCGGGCCGGGTGAGCGGCGCGCGGCCGCTTCCGGCGCGGTGACGGGTTCCCGGCTGCGCACAGCCGACAGCCTAGCCGCCCGGCGGGCAGTCCCGTCGGAGCCTCTCCGGGCGGGTCCCGGGCGGCAACGCCTGGCGCGCGGCCAGGACGGCCAGCAGGCCAGCCCCAGCGCCGCCCCGGTCACGCAGCGCCCGGCCAGCAAGCCGGCGTCCACGCGCGGGGTGGCGCGAGGCGGGTTGCGTCACGTACAGCATTTTATGGTCGTGCAGCGATTATATTAAGAGCTGCGATGATGACATCCATGACGGCCCTGCGGACGTCAGCGCAGACAGCGCTGCTGCGCGCGGTCCACGACCAGCCGGGCGGCACGCGGGCGGCGCTCGCTCACGACCTCGGCATACCGAGCGGCTTCGCGGCCGAGACCGTGGCCCGCCTGGTCGCCATGCAGTTGCTGGCCGAGCAGCCGGCCCCGCCCACCGGCAGCCGGGGCCGGCCGACCACCTCGCTGCAGCCGCATCCGGACGGCCCGCTGGTGGCGGTGGCCGCCATCGCGCAGGAAACCTGGGACGTCGCCGCGGTCCAGCTCGGCGGGACGCAGATCGCCTCGGGGTCCGGAACGCACCAGCGCGACCCGGACCGGGTGCTCGCGGCGGTAGCCGCGCAACTGAACGGCCTGTCCGGCCGGTTCGGCACGCGGATCCGGGCCGCGGCCGTGTCCGGGCCGGGCACGGTGGTCGGCAGCCGGCTCGTGCACGCCCCCAACCTCGGCTGGCATGATGTCGACCTGTCCGTCCTGTGGCCCCGCCACGACCAGGATGTCCCGCTCATCACCGGGAACGACGCCACCTTCGCCGCGATCGCCGAATCACGTCACGGCGCCGGGTCCGGCGCGGGCACGATGGTGTACCTGCACATCGAGGCCGGCATCGGCGGGGCCATCGTGGAGGGTGACCGGGTGGTCCTCGGCGCCACCGGAACCGCCGGGGAGTTCGGGCACATGCCGTTCGGGGATCCGGGGCAGCGGTGCCGGTGCGGGGCAATGGGCTGCTGGAACACCAGCGTGGACGGGTACGCCCTGGCCCGGGCCCAGCACGAGTCCCCGCCGGCGGACGAGGTCAGCTACATCCGACGGATGCTCGCCGCCGCCCGGGCCCGCGAGCCGGCGGCCACGCGGGCGGTGCAGGCCGCCGCACGGTCCCTCGGGCGGGGCGCGGCCGGCCTCGTCAACGCGCTCGACCCGCACCTCATCACCGTGGGCGGCCTCGGCACGGAGTTCCTTGACGTTGCGGGGGGACACGTCCTGGCCGCCTACCAGGACGGGCTGATGGCGTTCCGCTCGCTGCCGGCCCCGCCGCTGATCCCGGCGCGGCTGTCCGGCGACGGACCGCTGCTGGGCGCGGCCGAACTGTGCTTCGACCGGGTGCTCACCGACGAGGGCGTGCAGTCCTGGACGGCCGGGCTCACGTCGCGGGCGGCCCGCTAAGGCGGGCTCCCGCCGCCGCCCCACCGGCCAGGAGTTCGGCATCTGGGGCGGCTACGACGAGCGGGAGCTCCGGCTGCTGCGCCGCGAAGGACGCGCCGCCGCCTACGAAGCGGATGATTCCGCTGGTCGGGGCAGGTCGCCCGGTCGGTGAGGCCGGAGGGGTCAGGTGCTGCGCAGGCGGGTGTTCCCGTGCTGGACCCGAACTAAGACACCGTTGCGCTCCGATGGGTCTGGGCCTTTCCGGGACATAAGAATGCGGGCGCGCACATACTTGTCTCGCCATTACGACTGGCCGCTCGTCATTAAGGTCAGCTATAACCAGCACACAGCTTCTGCTATAAACGGGAAAGCCCGGATCGGCGCGTCTGTCACCAGGCGATAAGGCTCGCCCGGGTCTGGTGACTTTGCCGCAGGTAAGCGATGCTTTTTCTGTTGTATCCTCAGCACCCAGGTGGCGCCGTGACCGAGAAAGACGAGGATCGAACCGCGGTGGAAGAGAAACCGGCGCACCCGGCGGGGGAACCGGGCCCGGCGGAGGAATCCCCGCCGCCAGCGGGCGGCGACGCCCTGGCGGTCCTGGGCGAACTGGCCGGCCGCTTCGACAAGGTGGAGGGGCAGCTGTCGGAGTTCCACCGGCGCTCGGCGCATCGCGAATCGCTCATCGACCGGCTGCACGAGGAGAACCAGCGGCTCCGCGGCGGAATCGGGCGCGTCGTCCTGGAGCCCGTGGTCGCGGACCTGATCCGACTGTATGACCAGCTCAGCCGGGAAGCACGCCGGCTCGGCGGACAGCACGAGCGGCTGCTGTCGTCGTTCGCCGAGGACGTCGCGCAGATCCTGGACCGGTGCGGATACGAGGTCTTCTCCGCCGAGCCCGGCGATCCCTTTCTGCGCGAGCGGCACCGCCCGCTGGCCGTGGTGGCCTGCGACGACGAATCCGGCCACAACACGGTGGCCGAGGTGGTCGCGGCCGGGTTCGTCGAGCGCGACACGGGCCGGGTCAGGCGGCCACTGCACGCCCGTTTTCACCAGTACTCCCCCGGAAGCGGCGGGACCGGGCACGCCCCCGGCGAAGCGCACGCACAGTGAGGCGACATGGCTACCTACGGAATTGACCTGGGCACCACCTACTCCTGCATCGCGTATGTGGACGAGACGGGACGGCCGGTCGTCCTGAAGAGCGCGGTGGGAGAAGACACCACCCCGTCCGTGGTGTACTTCGAGTCGCCCGAGAACGTGGTCGTCGGCCAGCAGGCCAAGGATTCCGCCCTGCTCGCCCCCCACCTGGTCGTGGAGCTGATCAAGCGGCAGATGGGACAGGACGTCCACTACGCGTTCCACGGGCAGGACCACACATCCGAGTCGATCTCCGCGCTGATCCTGCGTGAGCTGGCCCGGGCCGCCCGCGAACAGACCGGCGAGGAGGTCCATGATGTGGTCATCACCGTGCCGGCTTATTTCGGCGTGCTGGAGCGCGAGGCCACCCGCAAGGCCGGGCAGATCGCCGGGCTGAACGTGCTGGACGTCATCGCCGAGCCGGTGGCCGCCGCGCTGAACTACGAGACCCTCGATCACGGCAGCGACCTGCGGCACATCTTCATCTACGACCTCGGCGGCGGGACGTTCGACACCACCGTTATCCGCATCGAGGGTGACGACGTCCAGGTCGTGTGCACCGACGGCAACCACCACCTGGGCGGGGCCGACTGGGATTCCGCGGTCATCAATTTCCTGCTGAACGGCTTTACCGAAGAGCACCCCCAGCTCGATCCGGCGGCCGACGAGCAGTTCATGCAGGACCTGGCCAGCTCCGCGGAGCAGCTCAAGAAACAGCTCAGTGCCACCCAGGCGCGCCGGTACAACGTGCGGTTCGACGGGCAGGTCGAGCCGCTCGAGCTGACCCGGGAACACCTGGAGGAGCTCACGTCGGAGCTGCTCGAACGCACCATGGAGATCACCGAGAGGACGATCGCCACCGCGCGTAAGAAGGGCGTCGAGCACTTCGACGACGTCCTGCTGGTCGGCGGGATGACGATCGCGCCGGTCATCGCGCAGACGCTCCGGGAGCGGTTCGGGCTGGCGGCCCGGCTGCAGGATCCGCATCTGGCCGTGGCCAAGGGCGCCGCCCTGTTCGCTCTGATGCAGAAGGTGAAGGAGGGTCTGGCGGGCATCGCGGAGGACGGCACGGGCACGGGCGCGGGCACGGACCCGGGCACCACCCGGGAGGTGGCGGACCAGCTCGGGATCAGCGAGGAGCAGGTCCGCAGCATCGCGCGCAAACGGGTGGCGACCGTCGTGCCGCGTGCCTTCGGCCTCAAGGTCGTCGACATTAAGGACCCCTTGTTCGCCACGGATCCGCACCGCGCCCGGCATTACATCGTGCACCTGCTCACGGCGAACACCCCGCTGCCGGCCGACACCGGGCCGGCCACGTTCCGCACGGTCAAGGACGATCAGCGCGAGGTCAGCCTGGAGGTCTGGGAACAGGCGGGTTCGGTCGCGTCCGAGGAAGTCGAGCACAACACGCACATCGGCGAGGGCCTGCTCAGCGAGCTGCCGGCCCGCCCGGCCGGGGCACCGTTCCAGGTCGTCTTCCACATGACCGAGACCGGGCTGCTGCAGGTGCACGGCCACGACGCCGACTCCGGCCGCGAGGTGCGCTTCGAGATCCAGATCGGCGGTCTCGGCGAGGCCGAGATGCGGCGGGCCACCAGCGCGGTGGCCCGCTACGAGGTGAACGGATAGGTGGACTGGGATCGGGACGGGTACCGCCGCGACGTACTGGACCCGGCGCGGCGGTCCGGCAACGTGCCTCCTCCCGATCTGTACGTGCGGTACGGCCTGCCGGGTGACATCGGCGACCCTGGGGTGTTCGCCGCGCACATTGCCACGGTCCTCGGCTACTGGCGCGAGCTGGCGAACAGCCGGACGTACGCCCCGCTCGCCCAGGCCCTGATCGCGGCGCACGGCACGCTGGATCGCAGCGGGCGGCTCACCCTGCGACGTTTCGCCGAGGGCCAGGCGCACGCCCGCCAGGAGTCCCTGGAACGGCTGACGCGCCTGGCCGACACCGAAGCGGGCGCGGCCACCCACGCCGGGCCGGCCACGGTGACCCGGCTGCGCGACGCCGCCGGCGGGACGCTCAGCGACGCCGACGTCGCTGCGGCGCTGCGGTCGGCGGGTGTCCGGGTCGTCACGGAATTCCCGTCCCTGCCCCCCGCTCCGCACCCCAAGCAGGCCGACCTGGCCCGGTACCTCAAGCCGCTCGGCCGGTCACTGTCGGCCGAGGTCGTCTTCGGTGACGCCGTGGCCGCCGGCTTCCGGCTCCTGGGCGGGTTCCGGCTGGCCGACGGGCGGTCGCTGGACACCGGCGCGATCGCCGCGGCGCGAGGCCGGGTGGACGCCCTGCCCTACACGGATCCGGCCAGGGTGCCCAGCGAAAACGTCCTGGCCATCCTGCGCACCGCGGGGCGCCAGCCCGGAGAGCTGGACACGCTGCTGCTGTCTGAGGTCGTCGAACCGCTGCGGCAGCTGGCGCGCGCCGGGTTCCTCCAGCGGGGCATCGCCAGCCAGGCCGCCGAGCTCGGCCTGGACGAGAACGAGGCCGGGCTGATCGCGGCCGCCGTCCTCGCCCCCGACGTGCTCGAGAGCCAGCGCCAGCAGGTCACGAAGGAGCTGGCCGGGGGCAGGCTCCGCAGCGCGCAGCGGCTCGGGGCGGGACTGCCCGCCACTGATCCGCTGCACGAGCGGCTCGCGGCCCTGGACGCCGAGGTCGCCGAGCTCAGCCGGCGCGCCGACGCCGAAGGGGCCCAGGACCAGCCCGAACGGGCGGCCAGCCTGCTGGCCCAGGCCGTGAACCTGGCCCGCGACGACGCCGGCCTGTCCGGGCGGCTGGCCGCGCTGCCGCCGCCGGCGCCCCGCCAGGCAACGGCCCGGCTGGACGGGGACCACGTGGTGGTCACCTGGACCCCCAGCCCGGAGCTGGCCGGGCGCGTTCATTACCGGGTCGTGCGCGGCCAGGACCTGGCCCCCGCCTCGCCCGCCGAAGGCACGCCCGTGCTCACGCGAACCGGACCGCACAGCGCCGAGGACACCGAGGCTCCGCCGGGGGCGGAGCTCTTCTACAGCGTCTTCGCCGGCCGCGGCGGCGAGGCCTGGTCGCCGCCCGCCGTGACACCGCCGTTGATGTTCACACCGGACGTCACAGACATGTCCGTAATGGCCGCCGAGACCTCGGCCGCCCTTACCTGGCGGCCGCATCCCGGGACGGACCGGGTCCTGGTCGTCCGGGATGAGGGCCGCGCGCCACGGGCCCTGGACGACGGGACGCCGGTCGAGGCGGTACTGACCGGGTTTACCGACACCGGGCTGCGCACGGGGACCGAGTACTACTACCGGATCGTGGCCGCCTACCGGACCCGGGGCGGCCGGCACCGTCTCTCGCCCGGAGTCGTCGAGCGGGCCGTACCCGAGCCCCAACTGGAGGCCGTCACCGACCTTGGCATCGCCGGGCCCGCCGAAGGCGCGCGCATGGTGATGGCCCGCTGGACGCCTCCGGCGTACGGTCAGGTGCGGCTCGCGCTGGGGAGCGAGCCGCCACCGTGGCCGCCCGGCACCGTGCTGCGGCCCGGGGAAACGGCCGGGCTCCGGATCGTCTCCGGGGTGCCGCGCCGCGGCCGCGACGGACACGAGACGCTGGAGGTGCGCCTGCGGCCGGGCCGTCACTACCTGCTCGCGCTGACCGTGGGAAGCAACGTCTCGGTGGTCGGCCAGGCGACCGAGGTCCAGCTGGCCGAACCGGTCCGCGAGCTGACCGCGCACCGGATGCACGACGACGTGCGGCTGGGCTGGGTCTGGCCCGGCGGCGCGACCGACGCGCTGGTGCGGTGGCCGGGCGGCGAGCACCGTTGCTCCCGCCGCGTCTACGACGACGAGGGCGGCGTGGTGGTCACGGTCGGGCCCACAGAGCTGGCCATCGAGGTCCGCGCGCTCTACCCGCAGCCCAGCGGCCGGCTCACCGCACCGGCGGCGCAGGTCCGGGTGCCCGCCCGGGGGATGGCGGTCCACTACCGGATCCGCCGGGCGAGCCGCCGGTACCCGCAGCGGCGGCTCGTCGCACTGTCCGCCGAGCGGGAAACCTGGCTGCCCGCCCTGATCGTCGTGCAGTCCACCGGCCCCTACGCTCCGGACGACCCGGCCGAGGGGGAAACGGTGGAGCGGGCCGGACCGCAGCCCATCGCGCCGGGCCAGCCGGTGACGATCGCCGTGGAGGTGACGAAGCGGCCCGTCTGGCTGGCCTGCTTCGTCGACCCCGCCACCGCCGGCCCGGGCGGCCCGGACGGGGCGGGGCACGTCCTGCTCTTCCCGCCGCCCGCGGCCGAGATGAGGATCCGGTGAGGCTGGGGTCCGGCACGCGGCTGTACTGCCCGTACTGTTACGAGGAAACCTCCGCGCGGCAGATCTGGTTCCGGTGCGCCGGCCGGATCAGCCGGTCCGGCCGGCGCTGCGCCCCGCAGGTCGACCCGGTGCTGCGCGACCGCACCGGCCGCACCGAGGCGCTGCCGCCGCCGTTCGACGGCGACGGGCGGCGCAGTTCCGCGCCCTGCCCCGGCTGCGGGGACGAGACCACGATCAGGATCTGCCCGGTCTGCCACAGCCGGCTTCCCGTGCAGTTCGGGAAGGTACCCAGCCGGCTGATCGTGCCGGTCGGCGCCAAGGAGGCCGGGAAGACGGTGTTCATGACGGTCCTCGTCCACGAACTGATGCACCAGACGGGGCAGCGGCTCAACGCGGCGATCACCGGCGCCGATGACTCCACTCGCGAGCGGTTCACGCGCGACTACGAGCAGCCGATGTACCGGGATTCGGAACTCCTGGCCCCGACGACGACGGCGGCCGCGACGCCGCACCGGGCACCGCTGGTGTTCCGGTTCACCACCGAGGGCCGTGGCCGCCGTGCACCGCAGCGCACGCTGCTGTCGTTCTTCGACACCGCCGGTGAGGACCTGCGCTCGCAGCGGTCCGTGGAGCGAGGCGTCCGCTACCTGGGCGCGGCCGACGGCATCTTGCTGCTGCTGGACCCGCTGCAGATGCCGGGGGCGCGGGGACTGGCCGCGGTGGGCAGCCGGTTGCCCACGCCGGGCACCACCGGCGACGAACCGGCCAACGTGCTGGAGAACGTCACCGATCTCATCCTGGGCGCCCAGGAAAAAAAACCGCGCGACCGGATCGGCAAACCGCTCGCCATCGTGTTCACCAAGATGGACGCGCTGCTGCATGACCTGAAGGACACCAGCCCGCTGCTCCGGCCGCCGCCCCGGACGCCGTACTTTGACGATCGCGACAGCCTGGAGGTGCACACCGAGATGCAACGGCTGCTCGCCCGGTGGAACGGCTCCCGGATCGATCAGATCGCGCAGCTGAACTATCGCCACTACCGCTATTTCGGGGTATCCGCGCTCGGCGAATCACCCACGGCGGACAACCGCATTTGCGCCCGCGGCATCCGCCCGTACCGGGTGACCAGCCCGATCTTGTGGATCCTCGCGCAGTTCGGCATCATCGGCGTGAAATGAGGCGGGCATGGCCTTTCAGCAGCTCTACTACACGTCCTGCGAGCACGGCCTCGGCGGGTACGGCGGATACCAATTCAACGCGGTCACCCCCGGAGTCGCGTCGGCCGTGCTGCGCGAGGTGGAAGAGCGGACCGTCTACGAGCCACCACGCTGGCTATTGGCCGAGCCGCGCCCTGATGAGCCGGAGGCCTACCCGGTCGCGTTCTCGTACGGAACGAGCGAGGTGCCGGGCACGGCCATCGCCACGCACGTGGTGTTCACCGGGTCCGACTATTCAGGACGCCCTGGCAACTACTTCGTCCATGCCCTCGTCACCGGGACGCCGGAGCAGGATTTCGGCTCGCTGCTGCCGGTCGAGCTGTGGGGGTCGGGGCTGTGGCACGGCCGCCCGGCCGACGGCACCGAACTGCCGCCGCTGCCCGGGCCGCCGGCGCGAGGCGTCATCGACCGGCCGGGCACCCAGGCGTTCCTGGACGCGCATGGGGCCGGGGATGTCCTGCCGGAGCTGCTCACGGCCGTGAGCCGGGCGATGGCCGGAGAGCCGCCCGTGCTCGTGGCCGGCCACGACGTGACCGAGAACGCCTGGTGGATCGCGGCCGTCTGCTACCTCCTGGGTGAGCACCTGGGCCGCCGGATGACGTTCACCACCTACAGCCACCGGCCCAGCTACGCCCGCTACCACCTCATCGGGGTCCTGCCGGGCATGGTGCCGCCCGGTGCGGGCACCGGTTTCCAGCTGTTCGACCTGGCCGCCGGGCAGACACCGGACGGCGGCGTCCATCCGCTGGCCGCCCTGCTCGCGAACACCGGGGTGATGGCGACGACGGGATTGTGGCAGCAGGCGGCGGTCTTCTCGTCGGGGACGGAGGAAAACCTGGACGACTGGCTGGCGCCAGTCGCGGTGGCGGCGGGCTTGCTCGGCCGGCCGCTGTCCCCCGGCGAGGCCGACGCCGTGGCCGGGTGGCTGCCCGCCGCGGCCGGGTGGCTGCCGGCCCAGGTCACCGACGTCGGGCTCGGCGTCGCGATCGCCCAGCCCGCGGACACGCTGGCGGACGGCCGGCTCATGGGCCTGCTGGACCTGGCCCGGCGGCTGCCCGCCCCGGCCCGGGCCGACCACCTGGAACGCCTGCTGACCGGCCGGGCCGTCGCGCATCTGCGCGCGGGTGAGCCAGCCACGCCGGTCCCGCTCGGCAGCCCGGCCGCGGAGATCGCGGGCGAGGCGGCCATCGGGCTCCTGGGCACGGCCACGCCAGCGACCGCGATGGCCGTTCTGGAGTGGGCGGCCGCCTCCGGGGTCATGCTCCCGGAGGAAGAACTCGAACGGTACGGGCGGGCGCGCCTTGATCCGGCGCTGCCGGACCCGGAGGCCCCCCGGCTGCTGCGGTGCTACCCGGCCGTGCTGCGCGGGCTGCTCGAACGGCTGGCCGCCGAGCCGCCGCAGGTGACCGGGATGCTGCTGCGCGGGTCCCTCGGCGGCCTGCTCAACCGCGACGACCTTGCCGGGCATCCGGAGCTGACCGAACTGTGGCTCATCCAGTCGGTGGCGCGCGGTGACCGCGAGCCACTCCGGGCCTTCGACGAGATCGTCGACGTCCGGGACGGCGCCCAGCGCTCGCCCCGGGTCGACGTGTCCCTGCTGCGCCTGCTGTGGCCCGGGGGCTGCCCGGCGGACGACATCACGGCGCTACTGGGCGCGCTCACCGGGCCCGATCCCGCGACGCCCGACGTCCTGGACTGGCTGGGGGCGGAGATCGGAGCCGTCCCGGCCCGCGGGACCACGACGGACGGCTGGCTGCGGCTTGCCCAGGCGCTCACCGGGCAGCCGATCCTGGAGATGCTGCCGGAGGAGGCCGGCCGCCCGGTGCGGAACGCGGTCCGCATCCTGCCGCTGCTGGATCTTGCGCAGCGGGGCGGCCCGCAGGGCAGCGTGGCGGTCTTCCCGCGCCTGTTCGGCGAGTACACAGCGGCCGACCCGGACACCCGCCGCCTGCTGGAACGGGAACTGCCCGGGCTGCTGGCCGAAGCCGACCCGCTGGAGGAGGCCCTGCGCGGCTGCCCCAAAGACGTGGCGGCGGTGCTCTGCCTGAGCCTGAGCGAACGGCTGGCGCCGCTGCCGGCCGACGTCGGGCTCGCCCGCCGGACCTTCGTGGCGCTCGCCCATCCGGACGTGCTCGCCCAGCCCGTCCTGGTGGAGTGGTTGTCGGGTGCCTTCGAGCAGGTCACCAAGTGGCGCCGCCGCGATCTGGCCGCCCTGGGCCAGACCTTCGAGGGCGACGAACAGCTGGCGCGGTCCTTCCGGGCCTGGCGGGACGCTCACCGTGGCGCCCTGACCCGGAAGCTCCTAGGCGGAAGCTCCCGGACACCGGAAGAGCAGTCATAACCGCCAGCCGCACGAAGGGAAGCCAGACCGATGCCGGTCATTTACGCGGTGCTCTTCATCGTCGCCGCGCTGGTCTACCTGGCCTACTTCGCCTGCGCGCTGCCGATCGCCGTGATATCCGGCTTCGTCAGCTACGGCCTCGGGATGCCGGTCGCCTACCTCGCGGGCCTGGCCCAGGTTCTGGTTGTCCGGCCCGCCGGGCTGCCCAGCCCGGGCCGCCGGCTGAAACTGCCCGCGGACGCCGACCCGGCCGTACCACAGTATTTCTACGGCCCCGCCGTGGTCGACGCGGATCACGCCGTCCGGGTCGCCTACGACAACTGCCGGAGGCTCTGGCAGCAAGGCACCCGGGCCGTCCTGGCGGCGTTCAGCACGGACACCGTCCTGCTCACCTGCCCCCTCGGAATCGGAGGCGCCATCGGAATGGCCGCCGGCACGGCGGCCGGCGCCGTCGTCACGGCCGGGTGCGCCATCGTTCATCTCCTCACGGTCGGTGTCTCGGCCGCGGCGGTGCGGGCGGCCGGAACGGTCCTGCGCGGGGCCGATTCGGCGGTGCTACGGGTCAAGAACATCCGGATAGTCTGCCCCGACTGCTACGAGCGGGTGCCGTACCCCGGGTACGAGTGCCCCGGCTGTACGCGCCGTCACCTCGACGTCCGGCCGGGACGGTTCGGCATCGTGCGGCGCCGCTGCCGCTGTGGCACCCGGATGAACACCCTGTTGCTGTTCGGATCGTCGCGGATGAGCGCGTTCTGCCCGTATTGCGGGCATGTGCTGGAGCACCGGCCGGGCCAGGCGCCGGAAATTGTACTGCCCTTCTTCGGCGCGGCGGGCGCGGGCAAGACGCGCCTGCTGTTCAGCATGGTCGTCCAGCTTCAGATGTGGAACGAGAGCGGGCAACTCGCCGCCGAGTTCGGCGACGCCGCCACCACCCGCGAACTCAGCGTGGCCGGCTCGATCCTGCGCTCCCAGACGGCCACGACCAAGACCGCCGTTCAGCTTCCCCGGGCCTACATCATCCGGCTGACCCCGGCGCATGGAACCCGCATCCTGCTCATGTTCGACGCGGCGGGCGAACTTTTCTACAGCACCGAACGGACTCAGGAACTGCGGTACCTGAGCAAGGCGCGCACGTTCATTCTCGTCATCGACCCGCTGTCGGTGCCGGCCTTCTGGAACCGGCTGCCCCCCGGCCGCCAGGCCGCGCTGGGTGAGATGCGCTCGACCGCCCCGTCACCCGACCTGGCCTACCAGCAGGCGTACCAGGAGATCGAGGGGATGGGCGTGCAGCTGCGGAAGGTGCGGCTCGCCGTCGTCTTCAGCCGGGCCGACCTGATCGACGCCCCGGGCACCGATATCGCCGAGTGGGCGAGTGACGTCCTGGGCCTGGGCAACCTGGTCCGGTCGGCGCGGCTGAACTTCAGGGAGGCCCGGTTCTTCTTCACCGCCTCGGTCATGACGGGTGAGGACATGCACGAATCCATCCCGGCGCTGATGAGCTGGGTGCTGGGCCGCCACAGCAGCACGCCGACCGAGGAGGCATCGTGACCGATCCGGTCGAGGAGGAGTCCTACCGGTCGCAACGGCGCTTCATCTTCGCCGCGACGCTGGCGGTAATCGTCGCGCTGATCGTCACTGGTCTCGTGCTCTGACCCCGGGCCTGGCAATCTGAGGGCATGGCCGGTTCGCTCGCGGCGCGGTTCGCGTCGGTGCGCGCCCGGTTCGGGCCGCTGGTGTGGGGGCTGGATCCGTCGGGGGGCGCTGCTGGACGCCTGGGGATTCGGTGACTCGGCCGCGCGGGTGCTGACGGAGCCGGTGCTGGCCGCGCAGTACGGTACGAGGGTGGCGACGATCGACGACGTGGCAGCCATGGCCCTGGAACTGCCCGGGGTCACCGAGGATGAGCGTCATGGCAACCGGACGTGGTTCGTGGCGCGGAAGGCGTTCGCCTGGGAGCGACCGTTCAGCAAGGCGGACGTACGCCGGTTCGGTGACCAGGCACCGCCCGAGGGTCCCATTCTGGCCGTCCGCGTCGGTGATCTCAGCGAGAAGGAAGCCGTGCTCGCCGCGAATCCCGGGGCCTGCTTCACGATCCCGCACTTCGACGGGTACTCCGCCATCCTCATCCAGCTGCCAAAGATCTCCGGGACGGCACTGCGGGAGGCGATCACGGACGGCTGGCTGGCCTGCGCGCCGCCGGCCCTCGCGGACAAGTACGCGGACAAGTACGCGGACAAGGATTTCGGGAGTTAGGAGCTGGGCCAATTGACCGGGGATAGGGCCATTGGACCCTAGCCGGGCGGCATTGGGCGGTTGATTCTCAGCACACGGCCGGCCAGCCCACCACCAGCGGATGAGCCGGCCGCCGGAACGCAACGAGGCGGTCCGGTACCCCTGAGGCGGGGGAGGCTGTCATGCAGTTCAGTGCCAGTGGCGGAACGACGGCGCCGGGAGGGCCTCGCGGCGCGGAGATCTTCGGGCACCCGCTGCTCAACAAGGACGCGGCCTTCACCGCGCGGGAGCGGGACGAGCTCGGGCTGCGCGGCCTGCTGCCCTGGCGGGTGGCGACGATCGACGAGCAGGTCGAACTGGAACTGGAGCACCTGCGCGGCAAGCAGACCGACATGGAAAAGTACATCGGGCTGATGGCGCTGCAGGACCGGAACGAGACCCTGTTCTACCGGCTCCTGAGCGACTACCTGGAAGAAATGGCCCCGATCGTGTACACGCCGACGGTCGGTGAGGCCTGCCAGCGATTCAGCCACATCCTGCGGCGCCCGCGGGGCCTGTGGATCACGCCCGAGGACATCGCCCGGATACCGGACATGCTGCGCCAGGCCGACCGCCCGCACGTGGCCCTGATCGTGGTGACCGACGGCGAGCGTATTCTCGGGCTCGGCGATCAGGGCGCCGGCGGGATGGGCATCCCGATCGGGAAGCTCTCGCTCTACACGGCGGGCGCCGGGATCGATCCGGCGCGGACCCTGCCGATCTGCCTGGACTGCGGCACGGACAACGACGAGCTGCTGGGTGATCCGCTCTACCTGGGCTACCCCAAGCGACGGTTGCGGGGCCCCGAATACGACGCGTTCATCGAAAGCTTCGTCAGCGCCGTCCGCGGCACCTTTCCCGCTGCCGTGCTCCAGTGGGAGGACTTCAAGCAGCACAACGCGATCCGGCTGCTGGACGCCTACCGGCACACGCTGCCCAGCTTCAACGACGACATCCAGGGAACCGCGGTGGTGGTGCTGGCCGGGATCCTCGCCGCGATGCGTTCGCTGGGCCGGAACCTGCGCGACCAGCGGCTGGTACTGGCCGGGGCAGGGGCCGCGGGAATCGGGATGGCCCGGCTCGTCGGCCAGGCCATGCGCGCCGACGGGGCGTCGCCCGAGGACGTGCGCACGCGTATCGTTATGGCCGACTCACGCGGGCTGGTCTTCGAGGACCGCAACCACCTGGACGTGGACAAGCAGTGGTTCGCGCTGCCAGTGGACGCCCTGGCCCGGTACGGCTTCACCTCCGCCCCGGGCTATGACCTGGAGACCGTGATCCGGCAGGTCGCGCCGACCATTCTGATCGGCACCACCGCCACGGCCGGGGCCTTCAGCGAGATCGCGATCCGCGAGATGGCGGCGCGCACGCCGGTACCCATCGTCTTCCCGCTATCCAACCCGACCAGTCGCACCGAGGCCGTCCCGGCGGACATCCTGGCCTGGAGCGACGGCCGCGCGCTGGTCGCCACCGGCAGCCCGTTCGCTCCCGTCGAGGCCGGCGACCGTACCCGGGTAATCGCGCAAGCCAACAACCTGTACACGTTCCCCGGCCTCGGCCTGGGCACGATCGCCGCGCGGGCCCGCTCCGTCACCGACCCGATGCTGCTGGCCGCCGCCACCACCCTGGCTGGCCTGGTGCCCGGATCCCGGCTCGACGAGGGAGCCCTGTACCCGCCGCTGGCCGGGCTCCGGGAGATCTCCCGGGCGATCGCGATCGCGGTCGCCCGGGAGGCTGAGCAGGCGGGCCTGGCGCGGATGGATCCCGGGCTCGACGCCGAGGAGGCGGTGGACGCCGCCATGTGGGCGCCGCAGTACTAGCTCGGCCACCCTGGTGCGGCGGTAACTGCGCTCGCCGAACAATCGGGCGGCGGTGTGGGCGCGATTCGGCACTTCTGCCGGCTGGACTTGGCTTACCCAACGCGGACCGTGCGGTACGTCATGGCCGCCATCATGGCGGTTCGGGTGGCTCGTGGCCCTGTTTGGACTGGGGCGAGGGGTGCAGCCGGCAGCCGGACACCTGCTGGGGTTGCGGAGCGAGGGAAAATGGGGTTATGGATTTCGCGCCGGATGGCTCCGCGGTGGCCAGGCCACGGGAATGGCTAGCCATGCCCGGCGGACGGATCCGGCCCGTGGTCTCTGTTCCGGCCGATGACGGCACGACCGAGTTGCTCGCGTATGACGCCTGGCTGGCGCGGCTGCGGCCCACCTGCCGGTGCGGCAAGCCCCGCCTCGGCTCCGGCCGGACCTGCGGGAGCGCGGAATGCATCGCCGTGCTGAGCGCTAGCCAATAACCGACGCTCCAGATGGCCCCATCACCATGTGCTTCGGGCAGGAGTTGGCCGTGAGAAGCTTCTGCATCGCGCCCGGATTTCATCCGGGCACCGGCGGCCCCGCGGCGAGTGGGGCAGGTGGGGCGCTTGCGGAGATGTGGCTTCTGCGAGGGTGGGTGTCTGCGGTGAACGTGGTCTTCTCCATCGTGGATGGCCGCGATGATGCCCGCTAACCTCGTGGCCGGCATCGACGTGGCCACCGCCGCCGTCCGGGTCGCGGTCTGTGATCCGGCCGGTACCGTGGTGGCCAGCGCGGAGCAGCCCCTCCCGGCGATCCGCCGGCCGCGCCCCGGCTGGTCCGAACAGGACGCGTCGGCGTGGTGGCCGGCCACCGTGGCAGCGCTGCGCGAGGCGCTGTCCGGCACGGCCGGACACGGCACGGTGACGGCCGTCTGCGTCGCGGCCACGTCCGGAACCGTCGTGGCCGTCAGCCCGGAGGGCAGCCCGCTGGGGGCCGCCCTGATGTATGACGACCGGCGCGCGCTGGCCGAGACCAAGATCGCCCAGGCCGCGGGGTGCGCCCGGTGGCAGCGGATGGGCGTCACCATGACCGCCTCGTTCAGCCTGCCGCGCATCGGATGGCTCGCCGCCCGGCAGGCCGGCCGGCCCTGGCTGCTCGCGCACGTCGCGGACTTCATCGGATGGCGGCTCGCGGGCCATCGTGTTCCGCTCGACTGGAGCCACGCCCTGAAGAGCGGATACGACTCGCTGGACGGCGAGTGGGCCGGCGAGGTGTTCGACGCCCTCGCAGTGCCGCGCAACGTGCTGCCGGACGTCGACCGCCCGGCCGCGCGGGGCGGCGACGTTTGCGCCGGCGCCGCGGACCAGACCGGCCTCCCGGAGGGGTGCGCGATCCAGCTGGGCATGACCGACGGCTGCGCGGGCCAGCTGGCGGCCGGCGCGGAACGACCGGGCCAGTTCGCCACGGTTCTCGGGACCACGCTGGTCAGCAAGGGCGTGACGGGCACGCTCGTCCGGGACCCGCAGGGCAGCGTCTATTCGCACCGGCATCCGGCGGGTATGTGGCTTCCCGGTGGCGCCTCCAATACCGGCGGCGACGCCCTGGCCCGCTGGGGCGGGGACCGGCTGGCCGGTCTCGACCGCGCGGCGGCCGCCCGGGGACCCTCGACCGTCATCAGCTGGCCCCTCCGCCGGCAGGGTGAGCGGTTTCCCATCCTCCGGCCGGATGCGGTCGGCTTCACCGAAGGGACGCCCGTGGACGAGGCCGACGCCTACCGGGCCGACCTGGAGGGAGTGGCCTACCTGGAGCGTCTCGGCTATGAGCGGCTGGCCGCGCTGGGCGCGGTCCGCGATCAGCCAGTCATCACCGCCGGCGGTGGAGCCCGCAGCCACGTCTGGTCGGTGATCCGGGCCACCGTGCTCGGCGACGGGGTCGCGGTCGCGGCCGGCGCCAGCACCTCGATGGGCGCGTGCCTGCTCGCCGCGGCCGGCACCATCCATCCGGACCTCACGGCCGCGACCAGTGTCATGGTGCGGCCGCCGCAGATGATCGAGCCGGACAGCGCCACGCGAAACGCCCTGGAGGACGGCTACCGCCGCTGGACCGAGGCCCTCCGCCGGCGGGGCTGGCTGGATTGAGCAAGGCCCCGCTGACTTGAGTTCGTCAGCTGGACGGCCACGGCCCTGCCCATCCCCGGGACGATGCGCTGCGCTGCTTAGGCTCACCCGGGCCACGACCTGCGTGATCGACGAGATGGCGCACCCGGACCGGTAAACCCGCGGTGCAATCAGCGGCTTCCCCACCGTTTGGTCAACCTACAAACGGCCGTTCTCGCTTCAGCTCCTCGCGGGCGATCGAGCGGCGGTGGACGGCGTCGGGCCCGTCAACAATGCGCAGGCTGCGGGCCCAGGCGTAGAAATACGCGAGCGGCGTGTCGTCGCTGACGCCCATGCCGCCGAACACCTCGATCGCCCGGTCGATCACCGCCGTGGCCATCGCCGGCGCCGCTACCTTGATCGCCGCGATCTCTGTGCGCGCCCCTTTGGCGCTGTACTTGTCGATCAGCCATGCCGTCTTGTACACCAGCAGCCGGGCCTGGTCGATGTCGATACGGGACTGGGCGATCAGCTCCCCCACCACACCCTGGCGGGATAGGTGCTTACCGAACGCCACTCGCGACTTCGCGCGATCCACCATCAGGCCAAGGGCACGTTCGGCCATCCCGATAGCACGCATCGCATGGTGAACTCGGCCCGGACCGAGGCGGGCCTGGGCGATCCTGAACCCATCCCCCTCGGCGGCCAGCATGTTCGACGCCGGCACCCGCACGTCACGGAACACGATTTCAGAGTGCCCGTGCTGGTCCTGGTAACCAAAGATGGGCAGCTGCCGCTCGATAGTCATACCCGGAACGTCCCGGGGCACGAGGATCATCGACTGTTGACAATGCGTCTCCGCCGTCGGGTCGGTCTTGCCCATCACGATGAAGACCCGGCACCGCGGGTCGGCGGCTCCGCTGATCCACCACTTGCGGCCGTTGATCACATAGTCGTCGCCGTCACGGACCATTTGGGTGGTGATGTTCGTCGCATCCGAGGACGCCACGTCCGGTTCGGTCATCGCGAACGCCGACCGGATCTCTCCGGAGAGCAACGGTTCGAGCCATTGCTTCTTCTGCTCCGGCGTCGCGAAAAGGTGCAGTGTTTCCATGTTGCCGGTGTCCGGGGCCTGGCAGTTGATGGCCTCCGGTGCAATGACCGGCGACCATCCGGAGACCTCCGCGACCGCGGCGTACTCCAGGTTCGACAATCCTGATATCCCGGGCAGGAAGAGGTTCCACAGATCCCGCCTCTTCGCCGACGCCTTCAGCCGCTCCAGCACCGGAGGATGCGCATGCGCATCGTTGCTCGCCCGCCACTGCTCATACTCCGTCTCCGCGGGGAATACCTCCTCACGCATGAACCCCCACATCCGCGCACACACTTCCTCCGCCCTCGGCGACGGCCCGAAGTCCATTTCTTAATCCTCCTCGAGCCTGCTGAGGCCTTCTTCGGCGATCTTCAGGACCTCCTGGTCGAGGTTGCCGAAGTCCTGCCCGGCCATCGAGCCGCCCGCCACCCGCGCGGCAATGCCCTGTGCGATCACTGCGAACTTGAAATGCGCGAACGCCTGATAGAAGGCGATGTCGTCCAGCTGTGCGCCGGTCCGCCGTGCGTAGCGTTCCGCAAGATGAGCCCTTCCCGGGAAGCCTGGGTTCCGCGTCACCGCGGGAGTCAGCACTGGCTGGTCCTCCCCCGGCTCGCGCCAGTAGAACAGCAGCAGCCCGAGGTCGGTTAGCGGGTCACCCAGTGTGGACAGCTCCCAGTCCAGGACGGCAGTTACCCGCGACGGGTCGGCCAGCGCCATCAAACAGTTGTCGAGCCGGTAGTCACCGTGCACGATCGACGCCCGCTGGCTTTCTGGCAGTAGCCCCGCCAACCGGCCACCGAGTTCATCGACCGCCCTCACCTCATGAGTCCTGGTCTTCTCCCACTGGCCGTTCCAGCGCCGCAACTGCCTCTCCAGGTAGCCGTGCGGCCGTCCGTAGCCACCCAGACCGATCGCTTCGGGGTCAACCGCATGCAGATCAGCGAGTACGTCGACCAGCGCGTCCGCCAGCGCCAGCTTCTCCGCCGGCGTCTCCGCATACCCGTCCGGCAGCTCGGCCCGGATGACGTGACCGGGCACCTTCTCCATCACGTAGAACGGCACGCCCAGCAGGTCCCCGCTGGCCTCCTGCACTATGACCTTTGGCACCGGCACCTGCGTGCCTGCCAGCGCTCGTTGGATCCGCGCCTCACGGCCCATGTCATGTGCGCTCGGCAGCAGCTCACCCGACGGAGGCCGGCGCAGGATCACGGCGCCCGCCTCACTCGTGACCTCGAACGTCAGGTTCGACTTGCCCCCGGCGATCAGAGCGGCGTCCAGCGAACGCCACCGCCCATCACCCGTCGCTTCGGCCAAAGCCGGACCCAACAGGTCCAGCCGCACCAGGTCAGCGGTGCTCACGAGTTCCAATCACGCACCCCGCGGAAGACTTCCTCGGCGGTGAGATAGTTCAGCGCGCCAACCTCATCCTGGTCGCCCCACTTGCCCCAGTTCTTCGGGGCATCCTTGAGGACTTCATCCATGGTCGGGACGTCAGTCATGCGAGCAGATCCTTCCTGGCAAAACGAACAGAGCGCTCGCTCGGTGATCCCTGGCGGATTGAGACCACCGTCACCCCTACCCTCGGCGGGTGCGCCAAATCGCCGCTGTTCGCCCGATTATGTGCCGTCCAGCCGGGGGCTGACTGACCGATGACTTTTCCTCCCGGGTAACGTCCTAACACTCAGCGGAGCGGAACCAGGGAGGCAGTATCAGCGCGATGGATCTGGAAAGAGAGGGACGGGGCCGGATCACCAGGGAGGCTGGATCATTGGCAGACAACACCGCCGTGCCGGACATGCGGCTGGAACTCGTACCGATTCCGGTGTCCGACGTCGACCGGGCGAAGGCGTTTTACCGGCAGGCTGGCTTCGGGAATCTGCACGACACCCAGGTCACGGAAACGATGCGCGTCGTGCAGCTCACCCCGCCGGGGTCGAGTTGCGCCATCGTCTTCGGCACGGGGATGGGCCCGATCACCGACATGACCCCGGGCTCGGTCAAGGGCATCCATCTTGTCGTGGCGGACATGGCGGCGACCCGGGCCGCTCTGACGGCGCGCGGCATCGAGCTGAGCGACGTCGACGACATGGGCGGGGTCCTCTACTCCTATTTCAGCGATCCGGACGGCAACCTGTGGGCTCTGCAGCAGTGGCCCGCCGGCTATCAGCCCTAACCAGGGCGCGCCGCCCTTGCCGGATAGCTCCCGAGGCCGGAAAATTTGGGCATCTAGACAGTCCGTCTAGGAATTGCACGCGAGTTTGCGGACCGGCTCGCCTGGAGATCGGCTGCTCGCGGCAAGCGGTGGCCCGCGCCCGGAGTTGCCGGGCGCGGAACCCAGGCTGAGCGCCAGGAGGTAGAGATGGCTGGACAGCGAGTCCTGGGAATGATTCTGGCAGGCGGGGCGGGTGAGCGCCTGGCGCCGCTGACCGCGGACCGGGCCAAAGCGGCTGTTCCCTTCGGGGGCCTGTACCGGCTGGTGGATTTTTCGTTGTCCAACCTGGTCCATGGGGGTATCCGCCGGATCTGCGTACTGACCCAGTACAAGAGCCACAGCCTGGACCGGCATATCACCACCACCTGGCAGCTGAACAGCCTGCTGGACAACTATGTGACGCCGGTCCCGGCGCAGCAGCGGCTTGGCCCGCGCTGGCAGACCGGCTCGGCGGATGCGATCTACCAGTCGCTGAACCTCATCTATGACGACCGGCCCGACCTCGTGGCGGTCTTCGGGGCCGATCACGTGTACCGGATGGACCCGACGCAGATGATCGACCAGCACACGGCCTGGGGCGCGGGAGTCACGGTAGCGGCGATCCCGGTACCGAGGCTGCGGGCGACCGACTTCGGCGTGGTGCACACCGCACCGGACGGCCACCGCATCAGGGGGTTCCTGGAAAAGCCCGCCGACCCGCCGGGGCAGCCTGGCCAGCCGGATGAGGCATTCGCGTCTATGGGCAACTACATATTCGACCGGGATGTACTGGTGGAGGCGCTGAAGAAGGACGCAGCCGACGACAGCAGCGGGCACAGCATCGGCGGTGACATCATCCCGATGCTGGTGCGACAGGGCGCCGCGCACGTCTACGACTTCCGGCAGAACAAAGTTCCCGGTGCCCAGGCGTGCGACGTGGACTACTGGCGGGACGTCGGGACACTCGATTCCTATTTCGACGCGCACATGGACATGTGCGCGCTGCATCCGGTGTTCAACCTGAACAACGGCCGGTGGCCGATCCTGACCCAGGTGCTTTCGCAGCCGCCGGCCAAGCTCGTGCGTGACGAAGGCGGCCGGGCGGGGCAGGCGATCGACAGTGTGATCAGCAACGGCGTCGTCATCTCCGGCGGGCTGGTGCGTAACTCAGTCCTGTCGCCGGCAGTCCGGGTGGACAGCTCTTCCCGGGTGGACCGGGCCGTGATACTGCACAATTCCCATATCGGCCGGCGGGCCGTGGTCCAGAACGCCATTCTGGACAAGAATGCCGTCATCCTGGAGGGCGCCACGGTCGGCGTGGACGAGAAGCACGACAGGGCCCGCGGTTTCATAGTGTCCAGCGGCGGCATCACCGTGGTCGGCAAGGGACAAGTGGTGACGCCTTGACCGCCAGCAACCATGACCACGCTCCCGCACGCGTAGCCGCACAGGTAGCGCCCATGGCGCGGGCCAGCGGCCGGACTGCGGTGCGGTTCGGCCCTCCCCGGGCACCCAAGGCCCGCGCCGGGCCTGCCACCACGTCCGCGGCCTTCCGGGTGCCGGGGTTCTCGACGCCACTCAGCGCAGCGGCGCGAACCGTGCGGTAAAGTGCCGGAGCTGCCGCGGCTGCGACACGATGCGCATGCCGGGAAGCCCGGCGGCCCGGCGGGCCACCCGGAGGACGACCTCGATCACGTAGTCGATGTGGCTCTGGGTATAGGTGCGGCGGGGGATGGCCAGGCGTACCAGGTCCATGGCGGCCGGGGTCTCTGTGCCATCGGGGTGCAGGCCGAACATCACGGTTCCGATCTCGCAGGCCCGCACCCCGCCTTCCTCGTAGAGCGCGCAGGCCAGTGTCTGGCCCGGGTAATGCAGCGGGTCGAGGTGAGCCAGCATGGCGCGCGCGTCGACGAAGACCGCGTGGCCGCCGAAGGGAACAACGACCGGGATCCCCGCCGATTCCAGCGCCTCGCCGAGGTAGGCGACGGAGCGTACCCGGTAGCACAGGTAGTCGTCGTCAACGCACTCGTGCAGTCCCTGCGCGATCGCCTCCAGATCACGGCCGGCGAGCCCGCCATAGGTGGGGAAGCCCTCGGTGAGGATCTCCAGGTTGCGGCAACTTTCGGCCAGGCTGTCGTCGTTGAGTGCAAGCCAGCCGCCGATGTTGGCGAGCGGGTCCTTTTTCGCCGACATCGTCATTCCGTCGGCCAGGGCCGCCATCTTCCGGACAATGTCGGTGACTGAGACGTTGGCGTACCCCGGCTCCCTGGTCTTGATGAACCACGCATTCTCCGCGAAACGGCAGGCGTCCAGAAAGAGCGGCGTCGCGAAGCGGTCACAGACCTCGCGGACCGCCTGGATATTGGCCAGGCTGACCGGCTGGCCGCCGCCGGAGTTATTCGTGATCGTCAGCATGACCAGCGGGACCGCGTCAGGCCGCGCGGCGAGGAGTCGCTCGAGCGCTCCGGCGTCCATGTTGCCCTTGAACGGGTACCGCATTGACGGCCGGAGCCCTTCCGGGATGGGCAGGTCGACGGCCTGCGCACCGGTGAACTCGATGTTGGCGCGGGTGGTATCGAAATGGGTGTTGTTCGGGATGACCTGGCCGGGTCCGGCGGCTGCGGTAAACAGGATCTTCTCGGCCGCACGGCCCTGATGGGTGGGCAGGACGTGCCGAAACGGGAACAGGTGGGTCACCGCATCGCGGAACCGATAGAACGAGGGGGCTCCCGCGTAGGCTTCGCTGCCCCGCTGGATGCCGGCCCACTGCTCGGCCGACATCGCTCCCGTCCCTGAATCGGTGAGCAGGTCGATCAGCACGTCCTCGGCGCGCAGCTCGAACAGGTTGTATCCCGCGGCGGCCAGAGCCGCCGCCCGCTCCGCCCGGGTGGTCAGCCGCATCGGCTCGACCGAATGAATCCGGAACGGCTCAATAATCGTCCGGAACAGCTCGTCCGTCACCGGCCGGCGCCCTCCTCGAGCCCATGCGCTTCGGGAGTCCTCCGCGACCTCGCGAACCCTCGGACTCGCGCTGCCTCGAGGAAACCGCACTCGATATGCCCTGCTGAGCTATGCGATCGTATGCCTGGCCGCAAGCCGGCGCCACCAGGAGGCCCGGGATTCGCCATCTCCCGCACCTGCCCTCAGGGGTTTTTATCTGGGCAAGGATGAGGCCTCGCGCGGGCTGTCCTGGGCCAGGAAGCCGGCGACCACGGGCGCGAGCAGGTCAGGGCGGGTCACCAGCTCGAGGTGGCCGCCGTGGTAGACCTGCAGCCGTGCGCTGGGAATCAGCGCGGCCAAGATCTTGGCGTTGGCCAGCGGGATGATCGGGTCATCGTCGCCCGCGAGCACCAGGGTGGGCTGGCGGATGAGCCGCAGGAACGGCAGCGAAGTCCACCCCAGTCCGGCGGCGTGCTGGTAGAGATAACCCCGGAACGGGCCGGGGCGTGACTGTCGGAGGATCCCGGTGACCGTGTCCGGATCTGTTCTCGCGCTTCCTCCGTACAGCTCGCCGGCGATCCGGCGGCTGTAATCCGCATCCAGGTGCCGGCGCTGGGTGAGCATCTTCGCCAGCACCAGGGGATTGCCCGGCACCATCGTCTGCGGCCCGGTTGCTGTCGCCACGAGGATCAGCCGCCGGCACCGCAGCGGGCTGGACAGGGCGAACTGCTGGGCCAGCCCGCCGCCCCAGGAGATGCCGAGGATGTCGGCGGCCCGGTAGCCGAGCTTATTGAGCAGCCCGCGCAGCAGCCAGGCCAGGGTGGCGAACCGGTAGGGCCGGGCGGGCAGCGGGGAGCCGCCCACGCCGGGGACGTCGAAGCGGATCACCTCGATCGCCGGGTCGAGCGCGTCGACGAACGGCTGGAAGCCCTCCAGGCTGGCGCCGATGCCGTTGGCGAGCAGCAGCGGGGGCCCCGCCCCGGTGCCGGGCCGGATCGCGATCCGCAGCGGCGTCCCGGCCACCACGACCGTCCGCGTGCCGGGCCGTGCCTCCCGCGGGATGGGTTCAGCGGCCGAAGACATGGCTGCCCCTCGCCGGCCCGGCCGGGCAGAACCTGGCGCCGCCCGGCTCCACAGCGCCTCCAGCGCCCGGCGCCGCCAGCCGCCGCACCCGCTCGAACATGCCCCGCTCCGCCCTTGTCAGCCTCGCCGCGGCCGCGGCGCCGGTAAATATCAAGTTACATCGCATTCCCCGAAATGCCGGCTTTCCGGTGACACCCATCTGGGCCCGGTGGAGCGGCCTTGAGCTGGGCGGGCGCCGCGCGCCTCAACATCGGCCGGGCCCGCGACTTGCGGCATCAGGGGGACTTCCGTCCATCCGGCATTCAGGCGCCTTCGTGAAGCTCCCTTGTCCGATCGGCCACCCACGTCGTCATGGCTGCATGCTCCCGGGGAACCTCTTCCTTGGAGCGGCCGGTCAGCCTCACCAGGTTGTCGAGGACAACGGCGCCCAGGTGCGAGACCTTGTCGCTGACGAGCTCGCGGCCCTTCGCCGTGAGGAGCGTGAGATCAGGATTGTCGCCGAGGGCCACCCCGCGAGTCTTGTCGACCCCGTCCAGTGACGGCGGCTCAATGCGACGAAGGGCGTCCACACGAGGCTCGTTTCGGTTGAACGCCGGGGTGAGCAGCGGCGCCGAGGCATCGCGCGGAGTGAGCGCGTCGCCCAGGTCGAAGCGCTCGCGCATCGAGCGGAGGAACGATGTGTGGTGGAACTCGTCGCTGATGACGGTCTCACGCTCGGTGTAAGCCGAGATCATGATCGAGGGCACTCGGATCCCGAAGCGATCGAAGTCGAACCCCTCGCGGCTCGTGTAGCCATCTGGTGCCGCGGTTGGGGGGGCTACGTGGTCGTAGCAGCCGCCTCCCTCGTCGAAGAGGACGAGGAGAGCGGCCTTCTCCCAGGCCGGCGACGACCGGACACCGTTGTAGACCTCGGCCAAGAGCGCCTCGCCGGTTCGGATGTCGGTGGGTGGATGGTAGTCCTCGAGATCGCCGAAGAGCATGCAGGGCTCCACCCAGCTGAAGGCCGGCAGATCGCCGGACGCGCAGTCGCGGAAGAACTGGGCCTTGGTGCGCGTGCGGTCCTTCCAGAGCCTGCGGTGCTTGAACCCGCCGAGGCTCAGCGCTGACATCGAGATCTTCTGGCTCGGGTCGATGTACGCGGCCCAGGGGAGTCCTTTGTCCTCGAACAGCGTGAAGATGCTGGGCAGCTCGAAGTCCCAGCCGTAGTTGATGATGAACTCGTTATCGAGCCGACCTGCGTTGGTTCCGCAGAAGAAGAAGTTCCGATTGGGCGTGGTGCAGGTGGGGGCCTCGCAGAACCAGCGAGTGAAGACCGCATACTCCTGGGCGAGCGTGTTGATGACCGGTGCGGTCTCGGGGGTGAACACGCCACCGATGCTCTGCATCTCTGCTGGCGTCGGCACGCGCTCTTTCTCCCAGCGGTACACGTTGTAGAAGTCGAGCGCGGCGCCATCCATCGTCGGTGTCTCGCCGGGCTTCGGCGCGTTGTACGGCGCCTCGAAGTAGTCGGGACTCTGCGAATAGGGCTGGCGATCAGCGTTCGAGGGAGGGTCGTAGCGGCCGTAGACCTGGACGTTGATGCTCCCGTACGCCTCGCCTGGGTCGGGGATGGGGGCGCGCAGGTCCGTGGTGGGACCGACGATGACCGATCCTTCTGGGTAGGGCAGCTCGATGTGCTGCTCCCTGATCCCCTCCGACGAGCGGAGGTGCGGGAGGTAGCCGAGCAGATTGTCGAACGAGCGGTTTTCGAACATCACGACAATCCAGTGGTCGATCTTCTCCATCACGGCATCTCTCTATCTCTCTTCGTCTCTATCTCTCTTCGCTCTCGACCTGTCAGCAC
>Ga0181538_10000461_pt1 | contig 47935 bp, 43 predicted proteins | sample PEATcosm2014_Bin_40_FD_119773 | JGI IMG/M metagenome (GOLD analysis project Ga0181538, IMG submission 119773) | Peatland microbial communities from MTU Mesocosm Facility, Houghton, MI, USA - PEATcosm2014_Bin23_30_metaG | ecosystem: Environmental > Terrestrial > Soil > Wetlands > Peat | place...
AGTTGCACCAGATGCCGCGTTCTGTCCCCGCTGTGGCCAACCGCAAATGAACATGGGACCGCAACCCTCACGGGAAGAATCTTGAAAAATGAACCGTCGGACCTCGGTGCGCGTACATGACGCGCAGAAAGGCGAAGCTCACATGAAACAGACCGCTATGTTGACCACATCGTCGCTGCTCACCATTCTATTGATGACGTTTCACCTGACGGGCGACATCCTGTTCAAGATGGCCCCGGCAGGTCTCTCAAATCTGTTTGCGGTGTTCATCTTGGTAGTCTTGCTGTGTGGAACGCTGCTGTTCGCCGGACGGCGAACGGGATACATCATCATCTTCTTCGGGTCGGTCCTCGGGCTGCTCGTCCCTGTCATTCACATGAAAGGGACGCGGGGTGTTCTCGGTGGCGAGATCGGCAACTCAAGCGAAGCTTTCTTTTTCGTGTGGATACTCCTCGCGTTGGGTATCACCTCGACGTTCTCCATCATCCTATCGGTGCGCGCACTGTTGAGCTTGCCCTGGCGCCGGAGCCGCCGCGCGTCAACTGCCGCATAACGCCCGTTGCTGACATTTGCCGGGATCTGCCCTGTCTGACGGAGCGTTTACGCGAGGGAGCAACTGGTTCAAAAGGCAACTGGCTACGAACAGCAAAGAGCTGAAGCCCGCACAGGTTCGCGGGCTGAGCGAACCGGGCTCCCGCCGCCATTGGAGCGAATCAGTGACCCACAGATTCCTCCGACGAGGCGAGATTTCAAGGGGTGTGTATAAGTACTATGGTGCCGCCCAGCCCAGCCCGAGCACGGCATTGATCGGCTGACCCGCTGGGTCCGGTTGCGACTCCGGGCGGCTAAGCAACACCGCCGGTAGCGGTCGCGGTCCTTGGTACCTCGCGAAGGCAAGGCTCTCTCCGTAGGGCTTTCTAATGCGTACTTCAAATCGCTCGGGCTTCCGTCATTGTTCGAGGAAGTGTCGGCGTAACTGACTCGAACCGCCGTGTACGGACCCGTACGCACGGTGGTGTGGCAGGGGTCGGCGGGCGACCGCCGCCCCTATGCCGATCAGACGGCGATATCGGAAACTGTCCGGCGTCCCCTTCCGGCAACTTCGGTCGGATCACACTCGGAAGAAGCCGCCGGCCCGCTCAACCAGTGAACAGCATTGCCGTTAACCAAAGCCATTCTGGAAATCTCCGCCCGCGCTCCTTACCATCGGAAACGTGGGTTCCGGAACCCTGACACTCCCGTTGCGCCCATTCGCCCGGACAGGCGCCGGCAAAGCAATTCTGATCGCGATCCTGGCGCCGTTGGTGCTGATCCCGTCCGCCATCGCCATCCGGCTGGGCGCGTACGATTCCTTTGTCGATAACCCGCTTACCGGTTTCGGCATGTGGGGAACGTTCACTATCCATATGTGGACCCGCCCCAGCCGCAAAGAGTGGATGCTCACCGTGGCGGCAGCGCTGGCCATGCGCGCCGTGTACGATCTCGCCATCGGCGAGCGCGGATACGCGGGGTACATCGTGATCGGCATGGGCGTTTTCCTGGGACTCGCCAGCCTGCTCGCGATCGCCATCGAATCGCTTTGGGCGCCCCCGGAGCGGCGCGCCGTCTGCCGCCCCACGCTCAGCGTTCTCGCTCTCCTCACGTATCTCGGATTCTGCCTGGGATATTATCTCTCCCTCGCGGAACTGCTCCTGCCGCGCAAATTCGATTACTACCTGTACAACTTCGACGGGTCGCTGGGCTTTCAACCCTCCTTCCTCGCCGGCCGCCTGCTGCGCGGTTTCCGCCCGCTTCTGTGGATCGAACTGATGGTCTACAACTGCTTCGGCTTCTGGTTTTCGGTGGTGTACGCGGCGCACGCCAATACGCGCGCGAAATACCCCGTGAATGTGGTGAAGATGCTGGTGGTCAACGCCCTCATCGGGTTCTCGCTGTACTTTATCTGCCCGGCGATGGGCCCGAAATACGCGTTCCCTTCGTTCCCGAATTTCGCCCCGGCAATCCAGGCGGCGCCTCTCCTCATGAAGGGCGCGCCCAACGCCATTCCTTCGCTGCATTTCAGCGGCGCGCTGCTCATCTGCTGGTTCTGCCGCCCCTGGAAATGGCTGTTTCGCGCGATGTCGTTGTTTACCGCGCTCACCGCGCTCGCCACCATGGGGATGGGCGAGCATTACCTGATCGATCTCGTGGTGGCCGTTCCCTACGCGCTCGCGATCCTCGCCTTCTCGTCGCAGGTGCCGGAGCGCAAACTCCCGCTGGCGGCCGGCGCGGCCATGGTGCTGCTGTGGCTGGTCGCGCTGCGATTTGTCCACTTCTATCCGCCCGTCGCCTGGACGCTCGCGCTCTCCACCGTCGCGATTTCCTTCGCGCTCGAACGCCGTTTGGCGGCCCGCATCTGGAAGGCGATAGAATAATCCTCACTTGCCATGAGAAAAATCGTCAGCTATCTTCTCTCGCTCTATCTCTGCGCGCCGGCGGCATTTTCGGCCGATACCATTGGCGGCCTGCGCGGCTACTCCAGCGATTCCGCCAAGACCGAACGCGATTGGGAAGCCAAATTCCGCGCTATTCCCGATCCCGCCAACCTGCGCGCTTACATGCAGCGCCTGAGCGCGCGGCCGCATCACGTCGGCTCGCCCTACGACAAGGACAACGCCGAGTGGTTGCTCGCGAAGTTCAAGGAGTTCGGCCTCGACGCGCAGATCGAGACTTTCGATGTGCTGTTCCCGACCCCGAAAGTGCGCGCGCTCGAATTGGTCGAGCCTACGAAATTTACCGCCAAACTTGCCGAGCCCACCGTGGCGTCGGACCCCACGTCTTCGCAGCATGACGAGCAGTTGCCGGTCTATAACGCCTACTCGAAGGATGGCGACGTGACCGCGCCATTGGTCTACGTCAACTACGGCATCCCCGAGGATTACGAAATGCTCGACCGCCTCGGCGTTTCCGTGAAGGGCGCGATCGTCATCGCGCGCTACGGCAATTCGTGGCGCGGCATCAAGCCGAAAGTGGCCGCCGAACACGGCGCCATCGGCTGCCTGATCTACTCCGACCCGCATGAAGACGGCTATTTCCAGGGCGAAGTCTACCCCGAAGGTCCGTTCCGCCCGAAAGACGGAGCGCAGCGCGGAAGCGTCATGGACATGCCGATCCATCCCGGCGACCCGCTCACTCCCGGAGTGGGCGCGACGAAAGACGCCAAGCGCCTGGCGCTCTCCGACGCCGATGTCATCACCAAAATTCCGGTGATGCCCATCTCCTATGGCGACGCCCAACCGCTGCTCGCGGCGCTCAAAGGCCCGATGGCGCCGGCGCCGTGGCGCGGCGCGCTCCCCATCACCTACCATGTGGGACCCGGTCCGGCGAAAGTGCACTTGAAGCTCGAATTCAATTGGGACACCAAGCCGATCTACGACGTGGTGGCGCGCATTCCCGGGTCGGCCTATCCCGATGAGTGGATCATTCGCGGCAATCATCATGATGCCTGGGTAAACGGCGCCGAAGATCCGGTCTCCGGCGCGGTGGCGCTGATGGAAGAAGCACGTGGCCTGGGAACGCTCCTCAAGCAGGGCTGGCGGCCCAAGCGCACCATCATTCTGTGCCTCTGGGATGGCGAAGAAGAAGGCCTGCTCGGCTCGACGGAGTGGGCTGAGGAGCATCAGGACGAGCTACGGCAGCACGGCGCCGTCTACATCAATTCCGACGGCAACGGGCGCGGCTATCTGGGCGTCGAAGGCTCCCATACGCTGGAGAAGTTCCTCAATAGCGTGGCGCGCGACATCGACGATCCCGAGACCAAACTCAGTGTCTGGAAGCGGCTCCAGATGCGCGAGATCGTCGCGGAGGGAAGCGAAGTGCGCAATCGGCAGGATCTGCGCATCGGCGCTCTCGGCTCGGGCTCGGATTACACGGCGTTCCTCGATTTCCTCGGCGTGGCTTCGGTCAACATGGGGTTCGGAGGGGAAGACCAGGGCGGGATCTATCACTCCGTCTATGACGATTTCTACTGGTACACGCATTTCGCCGACACCAACTTTGTTTACGGGCGCGCGCTCGCGCAAACCGCCGGCACGGCCGTGATGCGCCTCGCCGATTCGGAGTTGTTGCCGTACGATTTCGACAACTTCACCGAAACCATCAAGCGCTATATCGACGAGGTGCAGAAGCTCGCCAAGGACGAGCGCGACCGGATCGTCGAGACCAACCGTAGAATCGACGAAGGCATGTTCGCCGCTATCATGGATCCGCGCGTGCCCATGAATCCGCCGCCCCGAGAGACCGTTCCGCCGTATCTCAATTTCGCCCCGCTCGAGAACGGGCTCGCCGCGCTCCAGCGCACCGCCGAGGCGTACGACAAGGCGCTCGCCCAAGCCAGCGAAAATGGCGGCACTGCGCTCGCGCGCGCGGCATTGAAAGACGCCAACGATCAGTTGATCCAGGTGGAACGTGCGCTCACGCTGAAAGAAGGCCTGCCGAACCGGCCATGGTTCAGGCACCAGATCTACGCGCCGGGTTTCTATACCGGTTATGGCGTGAAGACGCTGCCCGCCGTGCGCGAGAGCATCGAACAGAAAGACTGGAAGTTGGCCGACGAAGAGATCGCCAAAGTGGGCAAGGTGCTGGAAAATGCCGGCGAGGCGATCCAGGGCGCGACCAGCGAACTAAGCAAGGCCGTGAAGTAGCAAAAGCACCGCTCCCTTGCGGTCGCGGCTCAGTAGGGCAGGGAGCGGTGGTTCGTCAGATCGCTCCCAGCGCCCGGCAAGCCGCATCGAGGTCCGCATCGAGCGGCGTGACACGCCCCAGGTGGATCACCTCGAACGTCCGCGCCACCCCTCCCTGCGCTCCGGCGATCCGCAGCTTTCCGTGTTTCTGCTCCATCTGACCGCTGCATGCCATGAGCATGCCGATGGCGGCGCTGTCGATGGCGCTGAGTCCGGGTACGTTTATCACCAGTTTCCGGCTGCCCCCTTCGATCAGGTCCAATATCGACTTCTCGATGGATGCCAGCGTGCTGCCGTAGTCCAATCGCCCGGAGATCTCCACTACGTCGATGTCGCCGATTTTTCGTGTCACGGATTCCGTCATCTTGGCGCTATTGATGCGTATCCTATCACTTCTCCGTGGCGTTTTTGAGCTCGATTACCATTACCTCAATCGGTTTGTCGCCCAGGTTGGCGTCGGCGTGGCGCTTCTTGCCCTCCGCCAGCGGCAGCCAGTAAGCTTTTCCGGTGTCCCACACCTGCGTCTCGGACGTGCCGTCCTCATTCACGATCTTCATGGTTCCGCCCGCAAGCGCGACGATCACGCGCGGATGTTCGTGGGTGTGCATGGTCAGCGGAGCGTGGGGCATTACCACGGTCTTCCACACCTTGACGTCGTCATTTTCGAACTGCGGAGTCCGCTGCGTCTCGGGGGTTGGCTGGCAGGGGAGAGGCGTGAGCGCGATGGCGCTCACCAGGGCGGCGCGCAGGAAGGAAATTTTCATGCGAACCAAGATATCGCAAACCGAGGCGTCCGGTTGGCCCGATTTACCGGTTCCTCAAAAGTGCCCGCAATCTCTTTCGCCGTGCCTTCAATTGCATGTTGAGATGACCCATTGACGCGAACTGGCCGGCGAATTCGGCGTCTCGCGGAGCTTGCACTTTGCGCCGCGGCGAAAAATCGCGGCGGCGGAACAGGTCGGTGGACGATATAACGGCGGTGCCCATGGGGCGGTATTCGTAGGTACCTTGCGCCCAGGCGAAATCGCGGTCTACCCAGAGATAAAAGCCCACAATTTACGGTACAACGCTATGCGCCAGGCCGTCGACGGCTTCGAGGAGTTCGTCGTTGCGGAACGGCTTGCTCAATACGCGGCACGTAGAGAATTGCGACGCCAGGTGGAAATCCGGCGTGGCGGCGATATAGAGCAGGTGGATGCTGCCGGCAAATTCCACGAAAGCCTCTGGCCGGTTGGTAATTACCACGGCCGGAGCCACACTGTCACGTCGCAGCAGATCACTCACGCGAGCGGCATCGCCGACCACAACTGCGTGGCCGTGGCGCTGGAGAATGGTACGCAGAAAACTGCTGACAAACGGATCCTCGGCAACTAAGATCTTGGCGCAATCCGGCAGGAGCGCGGGCGGTTGCGTGGACGATTGTGATTGCATGGGCATTAGCACCGCAATTCGGCTCGCTGTTAATACTATTCTCGGGGATTTCGCCGATACACTCAATCCCCCCAAATGGGGAATTCTCAAAACTTATATGGGGGACATGGGGGACTCGATAGGGCTATAGCAGGCTACACCAGCGCCCGAATACCAATGCCGATAACTCCTGCTGGCGCGCGCTATGGGCGTCGGGATCAAGAGGAGCGGATAACTCGCGAACATCCCCGCAGTTCGCGTCCTGCGCCTGCCAATCGGCAATCATCTCGGGTGTTACTTCCACGTGAAACTGCAATCCGTAAATGTTGTGGCCCGCGCGAAATGCTTGATTGGCACATGTTTCCGACCATGCCAGGAGCTCGGCGCCGGGCGGTAGTTCCCACGTTTCGCCGTGCCAATGGAAGACCGTTTCCGGACCGCGAATGCCGCCGAACAGTGCGTCGTCCGAGGCGGCTTCGGTAAAATGAATATCGAACCAGCCGATTTCCTTCTCGCGATTGCGGCGGACCTCGGCGCCCAGGCTGCGCGCGATCAGTTGCGATCCCAGGCAAATCCCGAGGACCGGCTGCCCCCGCCCGGCCGCGCGCGCAATCAGGGCCTGCTCGCGCTCGAGGTACGGCAGCGGATCGTTGGCGGACATCGGTCCGCCGAGAAAAAGGAGGCCGGCATAATCGCCGATATCGGGATCGGGAACATCGCCCTGGTAGAGATCGGCGTATTCAAGACCGATGCCCCGCCCTTGGAGCGCGGGAGCGATATGCCCCGGGCCCTCAAACGGAACGTGGCGGAAGACGAGGACTTTCACGGTCGCGCGGCGGCCTGGAAATGACTCAGGCCCTCGGTATATTTTTCCATGCCTTTGTAGATCGCTTCGGCCAGTTTCTGCCGGTAATCCGGCTTCTTGAGAAGGGCTTCCTCCTTCGAGTTAGTCAGGAATCCTATCTCGGCCAATACCGATGGCATGTTAGCGCCAATCAGCACGATAAAGGGGGCAGTCTTCACTCCCCGGTCTTTGGCGCCCGGAAAGCTCTTGAGTGAGAAAGCATACAACGATGCCTCCATGCGCTTGGCGAATTCGAGCGACTCCTCCGACTTATCGTGCAGGGCGATCTTTTTCACAAGATCCTGAAGGTCGAAGATCGAATCATGGGTAGGTCCGTTCTCGCGGCGCGCCACGTCCATGGCATCCTTAGTCCCGGTGATGTTCAGGTAATACGTTTCCACCCCGGAAATGTTCGGATAGGACGACGAATTCGCGTGGATCGAAAGGAACAGGTCGGCCTTCTTTTCGTTGGCTAAAGCCGTGCGGTGCTCGAGCGGCACAAACGTGTCGTCGCTGCGCGTGTAGATTACTTCCGCGCCCATCTGATCCTGCACCAGCTTGCCCACGCGCAACGCCACGTCCAAAACGACGTCTTTCTCCAGCAGGCCCTTGGCGCCTTCGGTGCCCTGATCGTGTCCGCCATGACCCGGATCGATCACCACACGGTTGATTTTCAGCCCCAGGGTGCGAATCAGGGAACTCGTGCCCGAACTGCTGGGGCGCGCCGCTTTGGCAACCTCATCCGGTCCCAGATCTCCGGCGGCCGGATGCAGCATATCGGGTGCCGGCGAAGAAACAGGGCTGGCCGCGCCGGTATCCGCGCTCGGCCCAGTCTTAGCCGCCCCAGGGGTAATCCCGGGGACCTTTACTTCCGGGGGAGGGGGAAGCGAAACCGTGACCGGTTTCAGGACTGTGGGCGGGGGTGGGAAGTATTTCGGCGCTGCAGCTGTAGCGGGCGCCGGGACAGCGGGCGTGACTGCGGCCGGTTCGCTGGGATGCACGGCCGGAGTCTCGGTGCGCAGCGGATTTCCGGGCGACATCCGCAGTTCGATGATCAGCCTGTCGGGATTGGTGAGCGTCGACGTGGTGGAATCCACGTTGCCGGTCAAATCCAGGACCACGCGCGTAACGCCGGGGGTGGTTTCGGTGGCACGGATTTTCAGGACCAGTTTGTCGTCCACCGCATCGATGAAGAAGCGCCTCGCATCGATGCGCATGCGAGAGTTGAGGATATCGAAATAGACGCGGTCGGGATTGTGCAGCCGGTCGCTGTGGAATTCGAAGGGCCCGCTCACCTCGATGGCGACGCGAGTCACTCCTTCGAGCGACCAGTGGCGCACGGCCGTCACCAGGCGCGGCACGGGTTTCTCGCTCTGCCCCATGAGAAGTGTCGCCGAGACCGCCACTGCCGCAAGCAGCTTCATAGCCCGAGAATTCACCGTGAGATGTAGCGTACCGAGCCGTCCTGCCCCACCACTTCCTGAATGCGCGCCGGACCGGTTGGCGCCTCCGTTTTCGGTGCCGCAGGGGGCGCTGGCGCCAGCGCCGCAACCGTATTCTTCTGTAACTCGCGGCCCACCTGGAGCAGATAATTGATTGTCTCCGGGTATGGCGGCACCGCTCCGTATTTCTCCACCGCGCCCTCGCCGGCGTTATAGGCGGCCACCGCCAGGTTGTAATCGCCCTTATAAAGATCCAACAGATATTTCAAATAACGGGTGCCGCCCTGAACGTTATCGGCCGGGTCGAACACGTTGGCCACGCCGAAGCGGCGGGCCGTACCGGGCATCAGTTGCATCAATCCCTGCGCGCCTTTTGAGGATACCGCCAGCGGATTGTAGTTGCTTTCCACTTTGATGACGGACTCGACGAGCTGAGGCGGCAATGATTGCGTGGCAGCGATGGCCTCGACCGTTTCCTGGATTCCGCGAGGCGGAGGGGCGTCCTCGGCGGTTTTGCGGCGCGCGATAGGCCTTTGAGTCACGATCACGCTTCTCACCAGCTTGCCGGTGTGTGGGTCGGCGCGAACCACGCTTACCATTTGCGGCGCCCGATCCGGCTCCTCGGCGGCGAAACCCGCCGCCGCGATGGCCAGTCCAAGTCCTAGTCTAAAACAAAAACGCCTCAAAATGTTTGGCACCTCAGTATAAGACATTCGCCGGCGAAATCCAAGGGAAGGACGCGGACCTGACCCTGTATGGCCAATGGTATCATTTCCGTGTGAGCAGCCGGGCGGGGTTCGTGCTGGTGGGGGGAGCGAGCTCGCGTATGGGCCGGAACAAAGCCTTGCTGCCCTACCACGGTAGCACGTTGGCGCAGTCCGTGGCGGAGGTGGTTCGCGCCGCCGCCGGTTCGGTCGCGCTGGTCGGTGGTTCGCCGGGTATAGCGGCGGCCGAAATTGGCTTCGTTCCGGATTTGTACCCCGGCGAAGGTCCGCTGGGCGGCATCCTGTCGGCGCTTGCGGACTCGAAAGCCGACTGGAACCTGATTGTCGCCTGCGATATGCCGGGTCTGCGGGTGGATTTCCTCCGCCGCCTGCTGGATCGGGCCGATCTTGAAGCGAGCGATGCGGTAGTCCCCGTCGGCCCGTCGGGAGAACTGGAGCCGCTGTGCACCGCGTACCACCGCAACAGCCGCCGGGGCCTTGAAGCCGCCTTTGATCGCGGCGTCCGCAAGATCGCCCTGGCGCTTGCGGAAATCCGTACGGCTACCTGGCAGGTTCCCGAAGAACTCTCCTGTTTTCAAAACGTTAACACCCCCGAGGACTGGGCCGCCTATGAACGGTGATTCCTATCCGCATTACATCGAATTCCGCCACGTCTATAAGACGTTCGACCGGCCGGTTTTGGTCGATTCCAATTTCCACGTCAATCCCGGCGAAACCGTCGCCATCATCGGACGCAGCGGGGTGGGCAAATCGGTCACCCTTTCGCACATCATGGGCTTTCTCAAGCCCGATAGCGGCCGCGTGATCGTGGCGCACGAAGACATCACCGATTACGACGAGGCCGAAATGCGCCGCATCCGCAAGAAAGTCACCATGGTCTTCCAATCCGGCGCGCTGTTCGATTCCATGACGGTGGGGGAGAACGTCCTTTTCTCGCTCGAACTGCGCGAGGATTACGATGCACAAAACAAAGAGGATGTGGTGGATGGCCTGCTTCAAATGGTCGACATTTCAGAAGCCAAGGATACCTACCCCAGCGACCTTTCGACCGGCTACAAGCGCGCCGTCGCCATTGCCCGCGCGCTGGCCGCGCAGCCCCAATGCATTCTTTACGACGAACCCACCACCATGGTGGACCCGATCATGTCCGACCACCTTGGCGATCTCATGCTCCGCCTCAAACGGCAATTGAAATTGACCTCCGTGGTGGTGACCCACGATCTGGATCTGATGTACAAAGTGGCCGACCGCGTGGTGTTTCTCTACGAAGGCAGCGTGATCTTTTTCGGTGGGCTGGGAGAACTGGAGAAATCGGACCACCCCCACATTCGCGAATTCCTGGACCTGGATCGTGTGGCGAGGGTGTGAGGAATTGATGAGCCACGACCGCGACGGAGTGGTGCCTTTTCTTCGGGCATTTACCCAAAAGCACCGCTCAGACACCAAAAGCACCGCTCCCTCGCGGTCGCGGCTCAGTAAAGCGGGCGCGGCTCAGCGGGACCTCTGGCTGGGCCAGATTTAACGAAAAAAGACCGCGTTGCAGAGCATCCGTAAGTTGTTGAAAAATCATACGGTCTCAGAGTAGTAAGAGCGATTGCGGTGGTCTGGCGGCAAATAAAAATGCCGCGGCGCACCGAGCACCGCGGCATGGGATGGGGTATTGTCGGATCGGACTACTGTTTGACGGCCTGGTTCGCGCCGCGCGGGCCGTGACCCTTGCTAACCGTATAATCCGCCGGGACTTGGAACAGGGACGGATCGGGTTCGGCACGGGTGATATTGGTCAACTGCACGGTCACGTTGCCGTGCACCGGGTCAACCCGCTTGGTCATGACCGGGATCTGCAGGTCGGGCGAACGCCATGTCTCCGTAACCACCTGAATCGGTTGGGCGTTTCCGATCTGCCCTGCCGGGATGGTACGGGTGACGCGCGTCCCGGTGGCCTGGACGCCGTTGATCGTCTGCATTCCCAGATCGGTGGTGACGACGTTGGGATCGCTCGCACCCCCAGTCGCGCCTCGCCCCGCCCGACCCTGGAAATTCGGATTGTGGCCCTGGAAATTCGGGAGCGTCATCTGGCGCACGGTTTTTGCCGTGGTATCCAGCTCGTTACTCACCCCGGCTACCGGATCGTGGATGGTGACCATCGTCCGGGTACCCGTCTGAGCCGCCGCCGTCTGTCCCGGCACTGGGCGGCCCGACGGAACCGTCCGCTCAGTCCGCACGCGGCCGGAACTGTCGCGGTAAAGGTTGGCCTGGATCTTGCGCGTAATCACGTTACCGTTGGCCAAAGTCTGCGTTTCTTCCGTGACCTCCTGGGCTGAATACGGCGCGCCGGTGACCGTCCGGCCCATACCCATGCCGATACCCATTCCAGGGCCGCCAGGACCCATGCGGCCGGAGCCTCTTGGCGGCGGACCCTGCGCGAAAACCGTAGTCGCGGCGCACAATCCAAAAACGATCAGGCACTTCTTCATGAACCAATCCTCCCAAGACATCGCGGCTGCTGAAAACGCTGCCTACATAGACTTTCCCGCGCGACGAAAAAAGTTCCGGAGGCGTTGAGTTTTTTTAGGCCCGGCCCCTGAAGACTTATACTGATGGGTAACGGTGACGACACACGCGTCGCATTATGGCCGGCTGGCGCTTTGGATGATCTCAGCGTGCCTGATTCCCCGGTTGTGGGCCCTCGATCCGCACAAGACTCTGACTCAGTACTCCCGTCACGTGTGGGGTCAGCAGGACGGACTCCCGCAGGACACGATCAAATCCATCACGCAGACTCCCGACGGTTACCTCTGGCTCGGCACCGATGAGGGATTAGTTCGTTTCGACGGCTTCGAGTTCACGGTGTTCACCCGCCCCGCCACCGATCTGCCCGCCAACTCGATCGCCGCGCTCGCGGCATCGCCCGACGGATCTCTGTGGATCGGGACTTCGAACGGCCTCGGACTGTACCGCGACCGTCACTTCCGCACCTTCACGGTCAAGGACGGGCTTCCCGATAACGACATTCGGGACCTCTATTCCGACCATGCGGGCACCCTCTGGATGGTCTCGGGAATCGATGTCTGCCGCTTCCAGAATGGCAAGTTCACCACCTGGAAATCGGGCGGCAACCTTCCGATCACGTCGGCGCGGGTAGTTCGCGAGACTGCGGGCCACGACCTGTTGGTCGCCGGTTCCAACCTGCCCGACGCTCCTGGGCACGCGTCGCTGCGAGTCATCAGCTTGGTTGGAGACAAGGTCGCCATGCTGGTTGACGACGAACGGTTCGCCAAGGACGTGATCCAGACGGTGCTCGCCGACAGCCACGGGAATCTCTGGATTGGGGGAACCGAAGGGCTGATCGAACGCACCGCCGGCGGAGAACTTCGCCGGTTCGACGCGCGCTCCGGATTGCCGGAAGATCTGGTGCGCGCGGTGGTGGAAGATCGCGACGGGAACCTGTGGGCCGGGACGAACAGCGGAATCGCCCGCCTGGAAGGCGACCGTTTCGCGGTTCCGGCCACCGGCACTGACAGCCAGGTGGTACGCACTTTGTTCGAAGATCGCGAAGGCGACCTCTGGGTGGGGGGCAACGACGGGCTGATGCGGCTGCGGGACGACATGTTTACGCCTTACGGGAAGGCCGAAGGGATGCCGAGCGATGAGCCTAACACCGTTTTCCAGGACCATACCGGCCGTATCTGGGTGGGATTTCACGATGCCGGCCTGATGCTGTTTTCGCCCGGCCCGCCGCGCCTGTTTTCCCGCCGCGAGGGAATGCCGGATACGGAGATTTTTTCCATCCGCGAGGCGCCCGGCGGCGATCTGCTGATGGGAACGCGCGCCGGGCTGGTGCGCATGCACGGCTCCACATTCACCCTCAGAGAACCGCCCGATCCGCAGCACAGCGTGGTCTGGGATGCGCTGGAGACTTCCGATGGCCGGCTCTGGATGGCCACGCCCGGAGGGTTGCTGGAGCAAACCGCAAAAGGAACGCGCACCGTGGCCGGCGGCGGTCCGCTGATTGTCAACGCAGTGGTGACGCTGTGTCAGGGCCGGGACGGCGTTTTGTGGGCTGGAAGTTATGGCCGGGGCCTATGGCGCGTCAAGGGAGAGGAGCGGCGGCTGTTCGGCACGAAGGACGGGCTCTCCAACGAAAACGTCCGCGAGATTTACGAGGACTCCCAAGGGATCCTGTGGGTGGGTACTTTCGGCGGCGGCCTCAATGCCCTCCGCGACGGCAAGTTTTATAACTTCACGCAGAAAGACGGCCTCGTAAGCGACAACATCGCGAACGTCGTGGACGATGGCCAATCGCTGTGGCTCAGCACTACACGGGGAATTTGCCGTGTCGCGAAGCAACAATTGTGGGAGTTCGCCGGCGGAAAGAGGAAGCATCTCGAGCCCGTCAACTACGGCATGGACGATGGTTTGCGCAGCGCGCAATGCTCTCCCGGATATCCTACCGGCGGCGGCAACCGCACCGCCGATGGACGCCTGTGGTTCACCACCAGCCGCGGCTTGGCGGTGTACGATCCGCACGCGAAACGGCCCGTTCCGCTTCCTCCCCTGGTGCAGATCTCCGGGATTACCAGCGACGGAAAGGCTATCGACCTTTCCCACCCCGCGCTTCTCTCCGCCGGCGTCGAGCGGATTCGCGTGCGCTACACCGCCATTCATCTCAGCGCGCCGGAACAGGTGTCGTACTCGTACCGGCTGAACGGTATGGAATCGAGCTGGGTGCCGGCGGGCGAACGGCGCGAGATCAACTACAACACGCCGAAACATGGAAATTATCGCTTCATAGTGAGGGCTGAACTTCCCGGCGGCCCGTCAACCGAGACCTCCTATGCTTTCGATGTGTTGCCGCACTACTACGAAACGGCCTGGTTCCGCGCGTTGGAGGCGGCGGCGCTGCTGGGCATGGCGTGGGCCATCTATCAATTGCGGCTGCGGCAGATCCGCTCGCGCTTCTCGCTGGTGCTGGAGGAACGCGGGCGGTTGGCCCGCGAGATCCATGACACGCTGGCCCAGGGATTCGTGGGAATCTCCTCACAGCTCGACGCGGTAGCCATGTGCATGCCCGACGAGCAATCGCCCGCGCGCAAGTACCTGGACATGGCGCGGCGCATGGCCCGGCACAGCCTGACGGAAGCGCGGCGGTCGGTGATGGACCTGCGGGCATCGGTGCTGGAGGGGCAGGATCTCGCAGCGGCCCTGGAATCGGGCACGCGTATGTGGACCGCCGGCGCCGGCGTGGACGTCAAAGTGGATGTCAGCGGCCCGGAAACCGTGCTCTCGCAGGAGATGGAACAGCACCTCCTGCGCATCGCCCAGGAAGCTGTGACCAACGTGATCAAGCACGCCGGCGCCAATAGCATCGCCATCAAGCTGCATACCGAGGCGCGCAAACTCTACATGCAGATCCGCGACGACGGCCGCGGATTCGATACGCCGGATGTCTTTTCGACACGCGGAGGCCATTTCGGATTGATCGGCATGCGCGAACGCGCGGAACGCCTGGGCGGCGAGCTGCGGCTGGCCAGCCATCCGGGAGAAGGCACGGAAGTGGAAATTACGGTACCTCTACCATGAGCGACAAAATCCGCATTCTAGTGGCTGAAGACCATCTGGTGGCGCGCGTCGGCGTGTCCGCCATCGTAAACATGCAGCCCGACATGACCGTGGTGGCGGAAGCCTCCAACGGCCAGCAGGCGGTGGAAATGTTCCGCCAGCATCTGCCCGATGTCACGCTGCTCGATCTCCGCATGCCGGTGATGACCGGCGTGGAGGCGGCGATCGCCATCCGCGCGGAGTTCCCGCAGGCGCACATGATCGCGCTCACCACTTACGGCGGCGATGAGGATATTCGCCGCGCGCTCGCCGCGGGTGTGCAGGCGTATCTCACCAAGGACGTGCTGCACGACGAACTGTTGAAGGCTATCCGCGCCGTGCATGCCGGGCAGACCTACCTGCCGGCGGCCGTGGCGGCTGCTCTCGCCGCGCAGATGCCGCGTCCGGACCTGAGCGCGCGCGAAGTGCAGGTGCTGGAGCTGATTGTCCGTGGGCTGGCGAATAAGCAGATCGCGTACTCGCTGAGTATCGCGGAGCATACCGTCAAGAATCACGTAAAGAGCATCTTGAGTAAGTTAGGCGTGCAGGATCGAACGCAGGCGGCGACGGCAGCGATTCAGCGGGGAATTATTCATTTGCCGTAGGGAGCGCTAATTTGCGGAAGGCCGCTTTCCGCCATCGACCACGATGACCTGTCGCGGGACCTTGCGGTCTTCCAGGTTAAGGCCCAACTGCTGTTCGAGCATCGCCGCCCAGGTGCCGGCGGTATCGGTATCGACGGCGATCGCGTAGCGGCCGTTCAGTCCGGTCTCATCCAGCAAGGGGAGCACGGGTTGGCCGAATGCGCCGGTCACCGGATCGCGCCCCAGTAGCATTCGCAGGCGATTCAAGAAATCCTTGATGGAAATGCCCGGATAGGCCAGGTGTCTGCCTGTGAACTTGTCGAGGTTGGGAGGCGGGTCGCCATCTTTGAGGATGTGGAACGTTGGTCCGAACTTGGGGCCGCCTTTGGCCACCACGAGCACAGTCATCGCGACCGGCCTGGTCTCGCTGTGGACCTTCAATTGGAAGCGTTCGGTCAGCAGCGAGCGCAGCATCAGGCGGATATCTGATTGGCTAGCGGCCTTCTCCGACCTGGCGTCAATATCATAGCGCTCGCTATCCATCCAGCCTGGTTCACCGGCCACCTGGTACTCTTCCACGTCGTAGGCGATCATGATGTAACCCTTTAGCGTGGAAGTCCTGACGGACAGCGATTCAGGACCGATCCTTGGCATCGAGGGCCTCGTGGAATCGGAGCTTGGTTTGACGGATGCGACGTCGAATGTGGGCAACTCCCCGGCGTTTGTCTGGGCCGCGGCGCAGGCGGCGTGGAGCACGAGTACAGCGGCTTGCACATGGAAATGCCGAAAGTTCACAGTTGTCCTCTTTACGATAACGAAAGGCCACTACGGATCGTGCAGGCGCTCTACATCCCGATGCCGCCCCTGCCACTGCGGAGTTGATTACGATCTGCCGCCATTTTAATCGTTGTATTTTGGCAAGCTGCTGAAAAAGGCAAATAGGCCGCAGATAAACGCAGATGAACGCTGATAAGTTGTTTGTTTTCCATCGGCGTTTATCAGCGTTCATCGGCGGCTGAGTCATTCCCAGTGTTTTTCAGCATCGTATTACTGAGCCGCGGACCGCTCGGGAGCGGTGGCTGCGTCCCCAGACTGCACCACTCCCTTGCGGTCGCGGCTCAGCAAGTCGGTAGGTGTGTATAATATTTTGTACACGCGAGCTCGATGGCCGATGACAAAGACCGATACCAGAATTCGTCACGTTACGAAACCCGGGGCGAATATCTTCCTGGAACTGGGCTTTCCGCCGGATGAGGCCAAGCGTCTGCAGGCCGCGTCGCGCAAGCAGATCAACGACACCCGGCTGCTGAAGCAGCAACTCATGGAAGAGTTGTCCGGCTGGATTGCGGCCCACCACCTGAAGCAGTCTGAAGCGGCCGAGATTCTAATGGTCTCGCGCCCACGTGTCTCCGATGTAGTGAACAAGAAGACTGCGAAGTTCACTATCGACACTTTGGTGGAGATGCTTAGCCGTGTAGGGAAGCCTGTCAGACTGGCTGTTAGCTGACGTTGGAATCGATAGCCGCTATGTTCCCACGCAGCCCTTGCCCACCGCGGCGTTGATTACGATCTCGACCTCGAGCACATCGGTCACGCCGCCGTGGCTCATGGCATTCGCCGGCGAGGCAACACCCAGAGCCTGATCGATCGCCATTTGGACATCGGAAACGTTCACGCTGCCGTCCTGGTCGACATCGCATGGCGATAGCGGCTTGGCGAATGCTTCGTCCGACATGGGGCCGGCGCCGCTGCCGTTTACCGCGGCAACCTTGTAGAAGTACGTGGTTCCGTTGGTGAGGCCGGTATCGGTGTAGGCGGTATTGGTGATGCCGGTGGCGACGGGCGTGGTGCTCTCGGCTCCGGCGGCAGTGCCGCGATATACGTTGTAGGACGCGGCGCCGCCCGCGCCAGTCCACGAGAGCGCCACTTGCGCGTTGCCGGCGGCGGCGGTGAGGCCCTGGGGCGCCGTGGGGGCGGATTGGGCGGCTGTCACGGTAATCGTCGCGCCGTTGCTGTTCCAGTAATAGTCGGTGTCCCAGCCGGCATCGAAAACTCCGATCATTACGGTGTAAGTCCCGGTCGGCTGGGAACTCGGCACGTTCCAGGTGTAAGTATATTGCTGCTGCTGACCGCCGGTGAAGTTCTGGCCGCTGGCATAGTTCGTGGATACCGCCGTGCCGCCACTGTTGAACACCTGCACCGCGACGATGGAGTTCGACAAGGATGCAGTTCCGGTGTCCGTCACGGTAACGTGGATGGACGTGCTGGTACCTTGCGCCACGTTGGATGGCGTCGCGGTGGCCGAGGACGAAAACGTGAGCGACGAGGTCACCGTGATGCTGCCGGCTGAATCGTTCGCGTACCACGTCTGCCCGGTGGCGCTCGCAACGGTGAGTTGAATGGTGAAAGTTCCCGATACCGCGGGCGTGAACGACAGCTTGTAGGTCTGCGTCTGATTCGCCGGGAAATTCTGCCCGGTGAAGCTTTGCGAAGCCGCGGTATTGCCGCCCGGGTCCAATACTACGAGTTGTACCGTGCCGTTGCTCAGCGTGCGGGCGGTGTCGGTGACGCTGGCGATAACGGTCGTGGACGTTTCCTGCGTCACGGGATTCGGCGACGCCGATGCCGAACCCGTAAATGTAGGCGGCACGATCGGAGTAGCCGCGATTTCCGTGGAGTTGACGCTGGTACCGGCCGCGTTGGTGGCGGATACCACGTAGTAATAAGTGACACCGTTAGTCAGCCCGGAATCGGTATAAGTCGTCGTGGTGGGTGTGCCGATGCTGCTATACGGGCCGCCGTGCACGGTGGAACGCGCGACAGTGTAGCTGGTGGCGCCGCCTCCGGCGTTCCAGGTGAGCGTCACCGTACCGCTCGCGACGGTTGCTGCCAGACCCGTGGGAACGGACGGAGGGCTCGAAATGTTGCCCGCGGGAATCACCAACAGCGTAATGCTCTGCGAGGGAACGGTGATGGCGGTATTGTTGCTCGCGATGACGGCGTCCGCGAGGCGCGCGATTGCGGTCTGCGAGGCGGAATTGATCTGCCAGACCTGCGCCGTGCCGGCGTCGGAGAAGTTCGCCAGGCTCACGGTTACCGGCGTGCTGCCCTGCTGCTTGTTGATCACCATGACGGTGAGCGCGCCATCGACGGTACGGACGGCGGCAAAGGCCGAGAGGTTGTCGGGATTGGCCACGGTTGCCGAAACGCTGGTGTCGCCAAAGGCGGAGTTGTTCCCGTCGTAATTCCGATAAATCTGGCTGGCGAGATAAGTCACATAGTAAGTGGTGGGATTGGTTCCGGTATTATCGGCGACAGTCCAGCGGGTGGCCAGATCCAGACCTTCGCGCCCGTAGATGCCGAGCACGTCCGCCTGCGTGGTGGCGCCATTCAGGTTGGGTTCGTCGCCCCAATTGTATTCGGTGCAGCCGGTCTCGAGCCCCGGATAATACTGGTTGACCATCGCCTGAAGAGTCGGAATCCAGTTCAGGATCCGGCCGTTGATCCCGATATCGCCGTACCAGGAAGGGTCGCTAAAGGTGGGGTCCCAGAGAATGCGGGTCTCGCGATTGCGCGTCTGCTGGCCGCTCAGGGAATCGTCATTGCTCGCGGGGATGGCGTTGTAGCAGTGGACCGTCAGCACGTCGAGCATCTTCGTGCCGGTCTGCTGCTGGTAGGCGTAAAGCTGCTGGAGCAGCCAGGGATAGTAATAGGTCTGGTTGTGGGTGTTGTAATCGGAATTGGCCGCGCCCGATCCGTTGGCCTGGTCGAAGCCGCTGAAGTACATCGCCCACCAACTCCATTCTTCGAACCCTACGATTTTGGCGTTGGGATCGGCCGCCCGGATGGCGGTGACGGTGGCGACGATCTTGTTGTACATCTCCTGGTAAGTCGCCGGGTTCGGATGCACGTCCCGATGCGTGGAATACCAGAGGGAAGGCTCGTTATCGAGGATGTAATACTTGATTCCGTTGGTGCTCGTCGACGGTCCGAAAGTGTTGACGAAGTGCTGCACCCACGCCTGTTGGATGGCGGCGCTGTTCGCGACCCCGGTATCGAGCGGATTGTTGCCGGTGATGTTTTTGCCGGTGGCGGCGCTGACACCGTTTCCGGCATCGGAATTGTAGGGGTCGGTAGCGGTTTGGGCGCCGTATCTGGCGACGGAGAACCCCTCCAGCGTGCCGCGGTTCAGGCCGAGATTCGCGAGGTAATCGATCATGGGGATGGTGAAGAGCGGCTCGGCGCCATTGTTGGCGGCGCGCGTGGTGGCCACGTACTGATCGGCTGACCCGCTGGGCGTGCCGGTGCCATCGGAATAGGTCTCGAAATACCAGTCGCTGCCGGCGGAGTGCGCGTCGATCTGCCAGTTGTAGCGCGAAGTCGCGTTGCCGCCCCAGCGGTTGAGCGGAGCGTTCAACTTCTGCATGTCCGATGCGGCGCCGTAGGCGATTCCGTAGATGTTCGGGTTGATGGGATGACGATTGGCGTTCGCGTCCACGCTCACCGAAGTGGCGGGATTTTGCGCCCAAGCGGCGCCGGCACAGACGACTACGGACATCAGCCGGACAATCACTACCGCTATCGTGGTAACACCTGCGGCAGGTGTCAAGGCAAACTTAAGTTAGTGTTCTTGTAGTGCCGCGGGCTGAAGTCTGCTGGCACTTCGCACTCGCCAATGCTGCCACCAGGCGGCTACGGTAAGGTGCCTTGTGTCCGATAGAGTGCGCTCGTATTCCGCCAGCGAGTGTTCCAGTACCTGTTTGCCGCTATTCAAACCGACGTGCAGTGAAGAGTTCACGCCGGTCATCGCCTGGCCGGGCAGGTCGGGAAAACGCGAGCGAATGCTATTCACTAACTCGAGGTCCGGTTCTTCAGTAAGTTCCGCGACCGCGGAGCGAATGCGCGCGACCAGCAGGCGATCGTCGGCCTGTCCGTCTTGAAGGAGCGCTTCTACCACGCGATCGATGCGGTCCAACTGGATGTCGTTCGCGGCGCGCTGAGCGGTCATTTGCGCGGCTGCAGCGACGTCGCCTTCATAAGTGCCGTCCACAAATAGGACCGCTTCGAGAACCAGAAAAGGAGGCGGCGGATCCTCGACAAATTGGCCGTCCTTCATCCTGCCACCGTGCGGGATGCCAAATACCTGCGTTGTTGACGCTCCCGGCGCGATCGCCGACGGGCCAAGCGCGATGCTGCTCGAATTGTCGTTTGGCCCGGGCATGTCAATGAGGTACCCGGTTACGGTTTTGGATGACAGATTCCGCAGAGTCAACTTGTAAGTCATGCGGTTTTCGTCGCTCATCGCGAATTCGATGGACGGCGCCTTGCTGACGGTCTGCGGACGAAGCGAGAGCGGACCTTGCGCCGGCACGATTTTCAACGTGATGGGCTCCAATCCGGCCTGTTCCATCCCGGAAAGCCGGACCTCGTCGTTCAACTTTCCGGAATACGAGCCGGCCGATTCTTGCAGTACGTTGCGCAGATTTTGAGGCGTCGGGCTGCTTAGGTCGAACTCGCCGTAGAAGAGCGTTGCCGTAATGCGCACTAAGCCGCCGTCCGCTTTGTACTCGAGCTTGAGGGCGGAAGGCTTCTTGGCGGCCGGCTGGTCTGCTAAGAGCCGCAGGTGTGGGCCGGATATCAGGGTGTTGGCGTTACCAGATTCGAGGGTCGCGTAGAAAGGCGGACCTCCGGGGTTGGGCAATTCCACGGCGAACTTTGCCGGCGCCTCTGGTGTCTGGGCGTTCAACGAGAGCAGGCTGAGCGCCATCAGCAGCGGCAGAGATAGTCTGAACAAGAGTAGCCTCGCTCCTCTTCAGCATAGACGACAAGCCGGCCTGTGGCGTTCAGATCTCTTGCGCCGTGCGGCGTTCGGCATCCTGCGAGCGGCGATCCTGCTCTTTGCGGAAGCGAATCCAGGCGAGTGCGGCGCCAAGTGCCGCCACCGGTAGAATCGTCCACTCCACGCCGATCGGCGCCGGCGCGGTGCGGCGGGCCAGCCACCAATATATGGCCAGCGCCATGATGGGCAGATCGAAGAGGGCGAAGATGGAAACCACCGCGGCGGAAGCGGCGCGGCGGGTGGGCTCTTCGACGGCGCGGCGCAGCATCAGGTACGGCGCATAGATCAGGAAGCCGACAAGCGCGGTGGTGAGCCGCGCGTCCCAGGTCCACCAGAGATGTCCCGTGAGGCGTCCGGCGATGGCGCCCGCCACGATGCCGGCGGCCAGCAGAATGAGCCCGATCTCTGTCACCGCCAGCGCCAGGGAATCGTAGAGGAAGTTCCGCGAGCGCAGGAAGAGGATACTAGAGATGGCCGCGACCGTTGCGGCGGCGAGCGACGTCCAGACCGATGCGTCGAACAACGAGTTCAGCATCAGCCCACCAATACGGTCTCGATCAGCGCCAACGAAACAGCCGTGAAGACCACGTCGAAGCCGATCAGCATTTTGAGCCACGCGAAATCGTCATCGGGGATCGGTTGGCCGTTGACCAGGGAAGTGGTGAGCCGCATGGCCGACATCAGGGCGGGCATCAGGATCGGATAGGTCAGCATCGGCAGCATGACTTCGCGCAGCTTGATGTTCACGGTGAGCGCGCTGAAAATCGTGCCGATGATGGTCAGAGCCCAGGTGCCCAGCAGAAGAATCAGGAACAGCCAGGGAAATTGACCCGTCCAGTGGACTCGATAGAAGATGCCGAAAACGGGGAGCGATACCAATTCCACCGCCAGCACCAGGACAAAGCTCGCGCAACACTTGCCCAGGAACAACGCCGAGCCGGGGATGGGCGCGGCGATGAGCGCGTCCAGGCAATCGTTGGGCAATTCGCGCGCGAAGCTGCGATTCAAGGTGAGGGTGCCGGCGAACGCGAACACAATCCACAGCAGGCCGCCGGAGATCTGGCGCATCATCTCCTGCTCGGGGTCGAAGGTGTAGCTGAAGAGCAGCAGGATCATGAGCGCGAAGGCGAGGGAGGCGTTGATGGCTTCCTTGGTGCGCAGTTCGGCGCGCAGGTCTTTCGCCGCGACGGTGGCCACCTGGCGCAGGAATTTCATGCGCCCTCTCCGTAGCGCGCGTAGACGTAACCGGGGTCGTCGACCATTTCCTGCGTGCGCGCGCCGTTGAAGGCCAGTTGTCCGCGATTGAGCAACGCGACGTGTGTGGCGAGTTCGAGCGCTTCCCGCAGTTGGTGCGTCGACATCACGATTGTCTTGCCGGCGGCCAGAGCCTCGCGCAGAAGGCGCTGGAGCACCGCGATGGCGCGATCGTCGAGCGCGGTGAACGGCTCGTCGAGCAGGAGCACGGACGGCTCGTGGAGGAACGCGCGGGCGACCGCGAGGCGCTGCCGCATGCCGCGCGAGAACTCGCGCACCAGGCCGTTGCGCACGCGCTCCAGGCCGGTGCGCTCCAGCCATTCATGGGCCGATTTGTTGGGGTCCGGCAAGCCGTAGAGTTTTCCGAAGAGGGTCAGGTTTTCGAGCGCGGAAAGCTCGTCGTAGACAGAGATGCCGTGGCCGAGGAAGCCCATCTGGCGGCGCGCTTCAGCCTCGCGCGGCTCCTTGCCGAAGATCTTGATCTTGCCGCGCTGCGCGGTGGAGAATCCGGCGACGGTGCGCAGGAGGGTGGTCTTACCGGCGCCGTTGCGGCCGATCAGAGCGAGACACGCGCCCGCCGCGGCTTCGAGCTGAATGTTGCGCAGGGCAGGGTAATCGCCGTAGTACTTCCAGACGCCCTCAACCGCGACCGCGCTCATTGCTCACCTTCGCTGGGACGGTCCCTGGAGCGCGATAGAGCAGCGCGAAGCCGAGCGCCAGGATGCCGAGCGCCACGGCCAGGATGGGGATTTTCTTGTCGTAGAGACGCGGCATGATCTGCTCGATCTGCGGACGGTCGCTCGCGGCCTCGGCATCGCTGTCGGAAGCCGCGGGCGCGGCGCTGCCGGTCAACTGGACCTTGTAACCCGCGCCGGAAAAGCCGTAAAGATGCGCCTGAGTTTTCGGCTCCTGGCCGAGATCGTTCAAGCCTTCGCCTGCGATGTTCACGCCGTTGGGCACAATCAGATAGGTGTTTTCGTCCTTGGTGACGATCTTGCCTTCGTACGGCGCGCCCTCGGTGTAAGGCACCTGGTAAGTCAGATCGAAACGCGTCTCGCCCGGCTTCACGGGGTAATCGATTTCGAAAATCTCGGGCTTGGCGGTCTTCGCGGTGGGTGCGCCGATGGGCATACTGCCCGGTCCGGTGACCTCGGCTTGCACTTTAGCGCCGGCGGCGGACGGCAGGAAGAAGTGCAGCGTGCCGGCGCCGGGATCGTTCCAGGCGGTGGCGCCGGGGTTCTCGAACAGGTAGGTTTCGTTGACGGTCATCTGGCCGCCGCCGGGCTGGAAAAGGACCATGTGTTTGCTGACTTTGGCGGCTCCGGGCTGCTTCGACGCGTTATAGACTTCGACCTTCAGTCCGGTGGTTGGCGATCCCGGCCGAATCATCAGATTGTACGTCACGCCATCGTAGGCCGCGCGGATTAGATACGGCACGCCTCCGCCGCTGATGTCCTGATTGATGGTGAACGAACCGTCGGCGCCGGACTTGGCCTGGTCGATCATTTCGATGCCGAGTTGCTGTCCGAGCTTGTTGAGCGCGACAGTCGCGCCGGCCTGCGGCTTTCCGGTCGTCTTATTGATGACAGTACCGGTCACGGCACCGAAGGCGTTCGCGGCTAGAACCGCAAATACGGCCATCTTCATTGGGCCAACCTCATCGGCTTGCCGCATTCGCCGCAGAATTTCAGCGCCGTCGGGAATTTCGCGCCGCAAGCCGGGCAAACGAACCCGGTGGGTGGGATCACGACTTTGGCTGGCGCGGGCGGAGTAGCGGGCGGCGCCCCGGCCGCATTCTTCAGTTTGTCGACTTCGGCCAGGACGCGGGCGAGTTCCTTTTGCAGATCTTTCTTGGTGCTTTGGTAGTCATCGTCGGAGAGCTTGCCCAGGCGATATTCGAACTGCAGATCGCGGAGATTTTCGTAGATGGCGGCCTTGCGCTCGTCCAGGTGTTGAAAGGGCGAAACGGGTTCGGGCTCGGGAATATCCTTGGGTCGAACGCCCAGGATGAACGCGATAACGGCAATCGCAACGACACACGTAATAGCTATGATCACCGGCTCATTCCATGTTGGCCAGGTCTTTTTCGATCTGGTCCTTGTATTTTTCCAGCGCCGGGTCGTCGATTTCGATAGTGCCGACTTCGACCAGCGGCTTGGGCTTGCGGTATTTCCTGATGAAAAACCAGACTAACGCCAATCCCGGCAGGATCGCCAGATACGGAACGATCCAGCCGAACGGACTAGGCGGCGAAAGCAGGATATCGGCGCCGAAATTCTGCACGAACGACCGGATGATCTGGTCGTCGGTCATGCCGAGCGCCTGCATGCGGGCGATCTGCTCCTTGCCCGGCTTGGAGTACTCGCATTGCAGCATGCTGCAACTGGCGATGGTGTCGCCACAGCCGCACTTGCACCGCAGGCGACTGCCGACGCGAACCACGTCGGCATTGGGTTTCTCCGATGCGGTCGCGCCGCCGGGCGGCGGAGCCGAAGGCGTTTGCGCCCGTGCCGCGGCGGCCAGGGCGAAAAGAAGACTAATTCTCAATCGTCGCATGAGATTTCGTGATGCCCACCACTTCGGTGCGGGCGTACTGCATCTTCACTTTGCTCGGAACCAGGCAGACCAGCGTGCCGAAAATCAGCACCAGCCCGCCGATCCAAACCCACGACACCAGCGGGCGGATATACGCCTGGAGAATGGCGCGCTGATTGTCGTCGGACATGCCGCCGAAATTCAGGTACAGGTCCTCATTCAGCCTCACGCGGACGGCGACTTCCGATGTCCCCTGTTTGCTGGCCATGTAGAACCGCTTCTCGGGTTCGAGAGTTCCCAGGAATGCGCCGTTTTTGGAAACCTCGACAGTGGCGCGATGCCACTGATAGACCGGCGTGTCTCCCATCTGGATATCGGCCACTTTCAAATGATAGACGCCGATGTTCATGGTGTCGCCGACGTTGACTTCACGCGTATCGCCCTTGTTGAATGCTTGGCCGCTGAATCCGACGAACATCAGCACGATGCCCATGTGCACCACGTACCCGCCGTAGCGCCGCGTATTGCGATGGGTGAGTTCGATCATGGCGCGCAGCAGATTCATGCTGTTCTTGGCGGCGATGGAAATCGCGCCCTTGTAGAACTCCATAATCACGGTGAGCGCTACGAACAGGCAGAAGCCGAAGGAGATCAGCGCGTAAACGTGACGGATGCCGAGCGCGAACAGCCCGCCCACCAGCACCAGCGATGCGATGCCGGGAATCTGGAAATTCCGCCGCAAGCTTTCGACCGATGTCTTGCGCCAGGCGAACAGGGGCCCGAGGCCGGTGAGCAGTAGCAGGAACAACCCGATGGGGACCATCAGGCGGTTGAACCACGCGGCATCGAGCGCGATTTTCTCGCCGCTCACGGCTTCCGATACCACCGGGAACAGCGTGCCCCAGAGGACCGCGAAGCAGCTCGCCAGCAGAATCAGATTATTGAACAGGAAACTCGATTCGCGCGAGATTACGCTCTCGAGTTCCGATTCGCTCTTCAGGTAATCCAGGCGATCGAGAATCACGTAGACCGTCGCCGCGATCCCCAGCGCCATGAAGGTGACGAAGTATTTGCCGATATCCGAACGGGCGAACGCGTGCACCGATTGCACCAGTCCGCCGCGCGTCATAGCCGTGCCCAGAATGCAGAGGAAGAACGTGGACGAGATCAGGACCATGTTCCACACCTTCATCATGCCCTTCTTTTCCTGCATCATTACCGAATGCAGGAAGGCCGTGCCGGCTATCCACGGAAGCAGCGACGCGTTTTCCACCGCGTCCCACATCCAGTAGCCCCCCCAGCCGAGCACGTGGTACGCCCACGCCATCCCGAGCATGACTCCGGTGGATTGGAACAGCCAGGTGACCAGAGTCCAGCGCCGCGTAGTGTGAATCCAGGCATCGCCGGGCTGCCGCGTGATCAACGATCCCATGGCGAAGGCGAACGGCACTGAGAATCCTACGTAGCCCAGGTAGAGCATCGGCGGATGGATCGCCATGGCGGGGTATTGGAGGAGCGGACTGAGCCCCTGGCCGTCCTGCACCCGGGTGATCAGTTTGTCGACCGCCAGCATGCGGAAGGGGTTAGCGATGAAGTTATTGAGGAGGAGGAAAAAGGTCTCGAGGGTGGCCAGCACGCCCACCACCCACGGCATCATGTCGCGGTGGCGGCGGCGATTGGTGAAGACCACGACCGTGGTGTAGGTGGAAAGCAGAAAGGTCCAGAACAGCAGCGAACCTTCCTGTCCGCCCCACCATGCCGCGAACTTATAGAGAATCGGCATGGTCTTGTTGCTGTGCTCGGCGACGTAGGAGAAGCTGAAGTCGCTGGTAAGCAGCTTGTAAACCAGGATGCCCGAGGCCAGCGCCACCAGCAGCCACACCGAATAAATTGCGCGGCTGGCGCTAACTATAAGAAACGGCTTGCGTTTGATGCGGCCGACGACGGATGCCGTGGCGGCGTAGATGGCCACACAGAAGGCCAAAAGGATGGCCAGCGAACCCAGATTCTCCATAATACCCCTCTAGCTGTTAGATCGAGCTTTTACCGGAATTAATATTGGGAGCGGGTTGCCCGGGCGAAAGTTCCGGCTTGGACTCGTACTTGGAAGCGCATTTGGCTTGCACCGAACCGGCACGGAAGACTTGATCCGGACCGAGGCGGCCGTCGGCCAGCGCCTGCGCGCCGTCCTTAAGGGTATCGGGCAAAGGATCGCTACCCGTGTACACCACCTTCATCCGTGTGTTTTGATATTCCAGCACGAATTCGGTCTGACTGCCCACATGCTGGATGGAGCCGGCGGCAACGTTTCCTTCGAGGCGTAGACGCTGTCCGACGGCTTTGTTGCCCATGTCATGCACTTCGTTGACGGTCTTATAATAGGCCTGCGACTGCTTCCCGCCGGTCACCCCCAACCACACCATGGTGCCCACAACCACCGTGATCAATCCAGCAAACTTGCCATATTTCTTCATGCTAGCCCCTTGAAACCACAGTATACCCCGAAAGGTTTGACGGATATTAGGACAATTTAGGCCTATTTTGTGGGAATCTCCTGCACTCCCCCTTTGGGGGTATTGGGTTACGCCTTGCCTTTGGTGCGGCCGTTGGTGGTCTGGCGGGAATCCATCATGCGTTCCAGTTTCTCGTCAGTGCGTTTCTGTATCACGGCAATCGCTCTCAGATCCTTCCGGGTCTCCAGTGTCAGCCGGCGGATCTCGGCCACTCCCTGGATCCACCCACGCAGTAAATCCCGCATCGCGGCAGCCTGCTTGTCATGCAGGCTGAGGTGCTCCCTGGTCGTCATTGCCCTAAATAATACCTTACCTCTGGCTCAATCCCCCATCCACCGCCAGAATCTGTCCTGTGACGAACTCGGAAGCCTTTAGAAAATAAACCACCGCCCCCGCGATTTCTTCCGGAGTGCCGCCGCGCCGGGCTGGCGTGCGGTCGATCAGGCGCAGGCCGCGCTCGTCGATATCGTCAAACGGGATTACGCCGGGAGCTACCGAATTTACAGTGATTTCGGGCGCGAACGCGGTGGCCAGGGCGCGCGTCAGCATGATCACCCCCGCCTTGGAAGCGCAGTAATGCGCATGTTCGGCCCATGGCCGCAGTCCGCCCAGGGAACTGATATTGACAATCCGCCCGCCGCCCGTCTTGCGCATCAGCCGGGCTGCGTTCTGGCAGCAGAAGAACACGGCCTTGAGATTGACGGAATGGATGAAATCCCAATCCTGCTCGGTGATGTCGAGCGGGTCGAAGCGTGTGAAGCGAGCGGCATTGTTCACCTGGCCGTCGAGCCGTCCCATGCGCCGCTCCACCTCCCCGAACATGTGCGTGATTTCACCCACGCTCTCCAGGTTGGCGCGGAATAATTCAGCGCCACCACACTCTTCGGCGGTCCGCCGGGCCTCTTTCTCGGAGTTTTGATAATGGATGGCCACGCGCGCGCCTTCGCGCGCCAGCCGCAGCGCGATCCCGCGGCCGATACGTTTGGCCGCCCCGGTTACCAGGACAACTTTCCCCTGGAGAGAATTCTCGGTACTCACAGACACTATGGTCGCAGAATTGCCGTAAGAGTAAGTAGCAGAGATGGCGGGGGCAACGTGACGACAGACGAAACCGCGAATCCAGCAGCTGAAACTGATAGCCGGGAGGAGTTCGAAAATATCCTGGAGGCACAGGCCAGCCTGGAGGAAACCATCGCCGGGTTGATGGCGTCGATGGACACCTACATGGGAGAACTTGAAGCCCACATGAAGCGGCTGGAGCAAAACCTCGACGAACTGCTCGTAACGGCCGCCGTCCAGGATTGCCCAGGCTTGGTCAATTAGCCCACCGGAGTCAATAATCCGTCGCAGGATTGAATGTCTGATGGGGAAAGTCGCTCTACATGTTCGGCGCGATCGGATTTTCTCCCGCTGCATTAGTCCCAGCGTGCGAGAATTCGCGAGGCACCGTTAACGCTGCCAGTCTCCCGCTACTTCACCGACCAGTACTGCCGCATCAGCTCATGCGACCACTCGGGTTGCCGCAGTTCTCCGCGCGGCAGGAATTCGGCCATCACCGGCTTGATGTCGAGCACCGGCGTCCCATGGATGGCGTCGAGTTCGGTGACGTAGAGCCGTGTGGCTTCGACTCGCAGTACCCGGCAGATGGTGCTCCCGATGCAATTCGGGCGGTTTTTGGTCCGCTGCGCGAAGATGCCGACAACGGGCCAGTCCGGGTTATTGCGCGGACGGCGCGCTCCGGTCACGATCTTCGCCGGATCGACATTGTGGAGCAGGAACAGGATCTCGACGTGCGAGAACTCCGCGATGCCTGCCAAGGCGTCGGCCGAAAAACCGCCAGTGAGAGCGATACAAGCTTCCTCTTCACCCCAGAAATCGTCTTCCACTTGGGTGCGTTTGGTACTGACAAAGGCTACGGGTTCGATGTTTGCAGTCATATTCATTTCTTGATTTTTTCGCATTAGCTGTCGAAAAGGTACCCGTCCATTCGACTCACTCAGGAGGAGAGAACCGATGAAATACATGTTAATCATGAATTGCCCCAAAACGGGCTACGAACAGTTCGGCAGCCTCCCGCTGCCGGACATCAAAGCCAATATTGCCTTTATGATCCAGATCGATAGGGATCTGCGCGCGACGGGCGAATTAGTTTATGCGGAGGGTCTGGCGAGCCCGCACGAGGCCAGGATTGTCCGCGCCGGCCAGGATGGCGCGCCCGTCGTCGTCAGCTCATTCCCGGAGAACAAAGAGTATGTCGCCGGTTATTGGATCGTCGACGTGCCGAACGTGGAGCGCGCCTACGCGATTGCCGCGCACGCGTCGGCGGCGCCGGGGCCGGGAGGGAAGCCGATGAACATGCCGGTCGAAGTACGGCAAGTAATGAGCGGGCCGCCGAAAGAATATTTGTAGCCAGGCGGATGATGGGCTATCCGCAATACGGGTAACTCAAACCTGAGCCCCCGGAGTCTCTCTCTCCGGCCTCTGCCCCGCCATTTCCGGCACGCCGCCTACGGCTCGACCTTGTATCGATCCCGCGGATACAGAACGGCCTGACGCACATTCAAGAGGTTGAGCACCTGGCACGTTAATCGTTCGAGCCCAATCGCAAACCCGCCGTGGGGTGGCATACCCAAATCGAACATCGTGAGATGGCTTTCGAACTTCGCCGGCTCGATGGATCTGGAACGCAGGGCCGCCTCCAAATCCCGGCGGCGATGCAATCTCTGGCCGCCGGTGGTGATCTCTAGTCCTTGAAACAGCAGATCGAAGCTGCCGGCCGCGCCGCGCAATCCTCTTGGAGCTGTGTAGAACGGCCGCGCGGCCAGTGGAAAGCCGAGGACAAACACCGCAGGTATCCCTGTCTCTCGCTCAGCTCGCCGGCAAAGCTGGCGCTCCGCGTCGGGGTCAAGATCGTCTATCAGATCAGAACGTCCTCCGGCGCGCAGCATCTCAAGACACGCGTCAAACTCCCAACAGGCGACGCCTAGCATTGATGGGAGCAAATTCGCTCTATATTTCTTGAGAACGTCGCCATGCTTTCGATTGAGGTTCTCGAAGATGTCGGTGAGCAGTTCGCGTTCGAACTGAATCACGTCCTCCGGTCCATCAATGAAGCCAAACTCGACGTCCAGTGAATAGTACTCGGTCAAGTGGCGGCTGGAAGCGTGAGGCTCGGCACGATAGACGTGGGCGGTCTCATACACGCGCTCTAACCCGGCCACACCGTGTTCCTTGTAAAATTGTGGACTCTGTGCCAGGTATGCCACCCGGTCAAAGTATTTGATTTCGAAAAGATTACTGCCGCCCTCGGTTCCGCCGCAGACAATTTTCGAAGTCACGATTTCCGTAAAGCGCCGACGGTCTAGCGCATCGCGAAAAGAAGCCAGGATCGCAGCCTGAATGCGAAAGATATCGCCTACCGCCTCAGTTCGCAACGACAGTGGCCGGTATTGTACGAGTGTCTCCAGGCCAACCGATTCCACGTCTGCCGTCGATTGGAACGGGAGGTTCTGCCCGGCCCGGTTCAGCACACGAATCCCAGTGATGTCCACCTCACAGCCGGTTTTCGATCGCGGTTCAGCCCGAACGGTCCCCAGAATCTCGACTACGTCTTCGACTTTGAGTTTGTGCTCCCGTAGTTTCTCGGAAGCGACCACGCATTGTGCTACGCCGCTACAGTCGCGCAAAATCACGAAGGCAGTCTTTCCCAGGATGCGGAGCCGGTACACCCAGCCTCCGAGCCGGATCTGATCGTTCATGAACTCGGGGATGTTTTCGATGAAGATGCGTCGCGCTGCTGTAGGGACCATGCAAATTCCTCAAGACGAATTTGCTGGAACCACGGTGAGCGGCGGTGCCATCCAGCTTCCGGCTTCCCGCCGGCACTCAATTCGCGCGGTGTCGTCGCGCCTTACGTTTCTCCCTACTTGGGCCTGCTCAGTTTCGAGCTTCCGTTTCGAGGGAACCTCTCAGAGGGGTCTGTCCTCTTCATCGAGTACTTCTTTTTTACCACACCAAAGCTATGTCGGTTGTGCGGAGGGTGACCATCCGGCGGGCGCCGGCATACGGGAACGGGTTGAGGAGAACGCCCTGGATAACGCTGAAGACTGAGGTCGCGCCGGCGATGCCGAAGGCGAGCGAGAGAACCGCGATGAGGGCGGATGTTCGGTATTTCCAAAATTAGCGAATAGCGTGACGCAGATCGGACAGCATAGAGCTGCTGCGATGGTATCAAAACGATGCAAGACCCAATATCTGTAAGCGGCCGAAACGGTGCGCTACAGTAGAGGGTCATGGATACGGAACTGACCCTCTTACGCGATACCCCGCCGTGGGACTGGCCTGGAGACGCAGGAAGAACCTTCAGGAAATTTCTGAACAGTCGCAAAGCCGACGCGGCCGACCGGCTGATCGCCGCCGAACTGGCCGGCGACTATACGGTGATCGACAACGATCTGGCCAACGTTCTGTTGACCGTGCTGCGCAATCGGGAGGAGCCGGAAGACCTGCGCGCCGCCGCTGCCGCTTCCTTTGGGGCGGTGCTGGAGGGCGCTGACACCGAGTTCGACGAAGAATCCGGAGAATTCGACGATCCGGAAATGGTGCCCATCAGCTTGGGTCAATTCCGCAGCATCCGCGACACTCTCCAGCAATTGTACGCCGATGAAAGTATCCCAAAACTGGTGCGCCGGAGAATTCTGGAAGCCTCGGTGCGCGCTCCGGAACCCTGGCACGCGGAAGCAATCGGCAAAGCTTATGCGAGCGGCGACCACGACTGGGTTTTAACCGCCGTCTTCTGCATGCAATATATTAAGGGCTTCGATAAAGAGATACTCGATGCCCTTGAGAACCCGGACCCGGAAATCCACTACGAAGCAGTCCGCGCCGCGGGCGAGAAAGAGTTGGACGCCGCCTGGGCGCACGTCTCCAAACTCGCGCAGGACGAGAGTACGCCAAAGGATTTGCGAATCGCGGCGATCGTGGCCGCCGGGCAGATTCGGCCTCGCGAGGCGCAGGAATTCCTCTTCGAACTAACCGATTCCACAGATGAAGACATCGCCGAGGCAGCCGATGAGGCGCTCTCCTTTATCGGCGAGGAGGACGACGAAGAGGACGAAGAAGACGAGTTCGAAGACGAGGACGAGGACGAAGATTTCGAGGACGAAGAAGACGAAGAGGAAGACGAGGAAGAAGGTCTATTCTAACTACACCGTCGGCTCCCCGTGAATCTCGATTTCCTCCGGCTCCACGCCTTCGCGCGCCGGTTCTGGCAATCGGCCCGTCAGGTCCGCCCATGCCCAATAAATCGCCGTCGTGGAACTCAGCGCCCCGGCGATGGTCCCGATGATCCGCGGATCCCAATACTGCGAGGCCACGCCGGCGAGCAACATCGAAATCATCATCACCGACCAGGTAGTGGTTTCCATGGTGGCGAACACTCGGCCGCGAAACTGATCGGGGACGTGGCGCAGGAGGTGCGCCATGTTCATTACCGAGCTGAATCCCACGCCGGCGCGCGAGAGCGCCATAAACACCAGCGCGGCACGAAAGCTCGGAGTCAGGCTGAAGAGGATGTATGAGCCGCCGTGCACGATATAGCAGACCACGATTGATCGCTTATAATCCGCGAAGCTGAGCCGCCGGCCGAAGGTATGCGCGAGCCCGCCGCCGCACAACAGCCCGATTCCGGCACATCCCCAGATCAGGCCCAAACCGTATGGCCCGCGATTGAACACCACCTCGCCGAAAAGCGTAAACAGGATTTGCGCCGCGCCGCCGCCGGTGGCCCATCCCACGTTCACCATCGCGAGGCCCAGAATCAGCGGTACGGAACGCATGTAGCGCAGGCCTTCGACATACTCGTGCCACGGCCGCACCACGTCCGTCTCGTTGAGGTCGCGCCGCGGCGGATGGAATCCACGGCCGGGCAGGAATAAGCGCGAGATGCACAGCGCCGAGAAGACGAACGAGAGCGAATTGCCCACGAACGCCTTCTCGTACCCGAATTGCATCACGCTGGTGCCGCCGAGGAAGGCGCCCACCGCAAGCGTGGTCCACTGCGTGGTCTGCGTGAGCGAGTTGGCGGTGTGCAATTCGTCATCCGTGGCGATCGTGGGCAGAATCGACGAACGCCCGCTGGTGAAGAATGGCGAAGCCAGCATGAGCAGTGCGCTCAGGCCGTAGAGCAGCGCCGTGGAGTGGCCATTCACCGTGAGGATGAACGCCAGCGCCACCATCGCGCGGATCAGGTCGCTCGCGATCATCACATGCTTGCGGTTGAGCCGGTCGAGCGTGACGCCGGCGAGCGGGCCGGCCAAAACCGCCGGGATCGCGCGCGAGAGAAGAACGCCGCTCACAACCAGGCCCGAGTGCGTGGTCTGCACCGCCAGGCTGAACACGGCAATGTTGTTGAAATGATCGCCGATCTCGCTCACCACCTGCCCCATCCAGGTGTAGCGGTAGTTGCGGTTATCGCGAAGCAGCTTGACAAAGCGGGTCACCGCGCCCGCTCCACCATGTGCACTCCGCTGAAAATCACCACGCCGGAGACCACGTTCAAAAGCGTGACGTGCTCGCCGAGCGTCCACACTCCCAGCAGCGTGGCCATCACCGGCAGCACATAATTGTAAGCCGAAAGCCGCGATGCCTCCATGTGCGCCAGCGCGTAGTAGTAGATCAGGTAGCAGATCACCGATGGCCCAAGCGCCATGTAAAAAACCGACAGCCAGGCAGACCAGGGCACCGCCGCCAACCGAAAGTGAGCCGATTGCCAGATGGTCACCGGCGCCATGAACAGCGCTCCGCCCACGTACGCGACGGTGTTGATGGCGATGCTTCCGTGAAGCTTGGCCGTCGGTTTGCCGAGCACCGTGAAAATCGCGAATGCCAGCGAGCCCAAAAACGTGGTGAAATCGCCCCAGAAGGTGGCGGATCCGTGCGGCCGTGCATCCACCACGCGCAGTAGAATCACCCCGCCCAGCGCCACCAACACGCCCACGAGTTTTCGCGCCGTGAGTTTCTCCAACCCGGCCGCGCTCGCGAGCAGCAACACCAAAAATGGACTCATGTTGGCAAAAATCGCCGCGTGTGCCACGCTCGTGCGGCTCAACCCCAGCACGAACAGGAATTGATTGAGCGACACGCCGAAAATGCCGATCGCGATCATGAGCGGAAGATCGCGGAGGGTCCAGGTGGGCGGATTGCGCCTTCGGTACCAGGCGTAAACCGGAATCATCAGAACACCCGCCATGGAGATGCGAAAGCCGTAGAGCAGCACCGCGGGGAGGGACTGCAATGCCACTTTGGCGGCGATGTAATTGGCCGCCCAGCCAGCGATCATCAGCGAGAGCAAGGCGTAAAGAAGTGGCGCGCCCGTCAACCCCCCCTTCAACCGATATTCTCCTCGCGCAGCGTCAGCGAGCGGATGTAATCGAGATCCAGCGCGTAGCCGAAGCCCGGCTCGTCGCGGATCGCGATGGTGCCGTGCGCGGTGGTCTCCACTTCCGGCTCGATAATGTCGCGTTTCCAGTACCGTTGGCTGGCGGAAACATCGCCCGGCAGCACGAAATTCGGCAGCGTGGCCAGCGCGATATTGTGCGCCCGCCCGATGCCGGCTTCCAACATGCCGCCGCACCACACCGGAATGCCCGCCGCCTGCGCCGCGTCGTGCACGCGCTTGGCCTCCGCGAAGCCGCCCACGCGCCCGAGCTTGATATTGATAATGCCGCAGGCGCGCATGCCAATGGCCTGCTGGGCTTGATGCGCCGTGCGAATGCACTCGTCGAGGCAAATGGGAGTCTGCAGCCTGGCTTGCAACTGCGCGTGATCGATGATGTCGTCGTGATCGAGCGGCTGTTCGATCATCATCAAATAGTAGTCGTCAAGCTTGCGCAGATGGTCGCTGTCGGCGAGCGTGTAAGCGGAATTGGCGTCCACCATCAGTTTGATGGCCGGGAAATGCTCGCGCACCTGGCGCACGGCTTCGATATCGCGCCCCGGTTTGATCTTCATTTTGATGCGCTGATATCCGGCGGACAGTTCTTTTTCGATGTTTTCGAGCAATTCCCGGATGGAATCCTGAATGCCGATGGAGACGCCGCAGGGAATCTCGCGCCGCGCCCCTCCGCCAATCGCCTGCCAGAGCGGAATGCCCTTTTGCCGCGCCTCGAGGTCCCAAATGGCGGTTTCCAGGCCTCCGCGCGCCATGTTGTGGCCGCGAATGTGCGCCGTCAGCGGATAGACGTCCGCCGCGCTCGCAATCTCGCGCCCCAGTACGCGCGGAATGGCGTAATCGCGCAGGATCGGCCACGCCGAGCCGGTCCATTCCTCGTTGTAGAACGGATTTTCGCCGGCCGTCACTTCGCCCCATCCGGAGAGGCCATCGCCCTGCACTTCGACCAGGATCATGTGCCGCTCGGTGGTTCGGCTAAAGCTGGTTTCGAAGAAATGCACCAGCGGCATGGCGATCTGGCGCAGCGTAACGCGATCGATTTTCATTGCCACGGCTCCAGCAGATAGCTGCATTCGTGTTCTCCGCGTTCGAACCGCGTCACCGCCAATCCCTGTTCGAACGCATAGCGGAGTTTTTCGCCGTTTTCCTTCTGGATCTGGCGCGCGCGCCGCGGATCTTCCGAGCGGATTCGGGCGATATCGGCGGGATAAGCGATGGCGCAGTCCACTCGCTCCGCCGGCCGCGTCTCTCCGCGCAGGATCGCCTCCACTCGCGGGCTCGCGATCCACCATTCCGCATAGCAGCGATCCGTCGGAAGGCCGCCGTGCAGCGGACTGAACGTGATGCCGTACTGATTCTCGTGATAGCGGCGCACAATCGCCCCCAGTCGCTCGATATTGAAGAAGGCGTTCTTCAGCTCGAGCGGGTCGAACGTCCATTCGATCAGTTCAATCCCGCGCGCCAGGGCTTCTTCGCGCTGTTTGAGCTTGAGGCTGCGGCCGACGCCGGCATCGCGGTACGCCGGCAGCACCCCCAGCATATGGCTGTGCAGATAGGGGCGTCCACCAGGCTTGATTCCGGGAATGGCGAAGCAAAACCCCACCATCATTCCGCCGTCGTACGCGCCGAACACGTGGCCGCCCACATTGCTCACCACCACCAGGAATCGCACTGGCAGCAGGTCGATGTCGGGAAAGCCCCAGATGGCCTGCTGCAGTTGCAGCACTTCTTCGAAATCCGCGAACTGGAACAATTGGCGAATTTCGATTACTGCTTGGCTTCCTGCCACAGCGCCTCCATTTCCGCGAGGTTCGAATCCTCCAGTCTCCGGCCGCGTTCCGCCAGCTTTTGCTCGATGTAAGCGAACCGCTTGCGGAATTTCGTGTTGGTTCGTCGCAGCGCCTGTTCGGGATCTACTTTCACGAAGCGCGCCAGGTTCACCAGCACGAACAGCAGGTCGCCTACCTCGTTTTCCAGCGCGTCGTGCGATGCGAGGCGCCGCGCCTCGGCGAATTCCGCCAGTTCTTCGTGCAGCTTGTCGAGCACCTGTTCGGGATTTTCCCAGTCGAAACCCGCGCCCGCGGCGCGCGACGAGATCTGCTGGGCCTCCACCAGCGCCGGCAGCGCGCGCGGCACCGGCGCCAGCAGTCCGTCCTGTTTGCCCTTGTCTTTTTTCTCTTCGGCCTTGACCTGGCCCCAGATTCGCTTCACATCTCCCGCCGTTTCCGCCGTTTGCTCTCCGAACACGTGAGGATGGCGGCGAATCAGCTTGCCATTGATGGCGTCGAGCGCATCTTCAATGCTGAAAAGTTTTTCTTCCGAAGCCATCTGCGCGTAGAACACCGCCTGGAGCAGGAAATCGCCCAGTTCTTCCGCCAGTTCGCCCCACTCGCGCTGGTCGATAGCGTCGAGCACCTCGTAGGTTTCCTCCAGCGTGTACGGCTTGATGGAGTCGAACGTCTGTTCGCGGTCCCATGGGCATCCGCCGGGCGCGCGCAGGCGGGCCATCAGTTCGACGAGCTTCTGGAATTTTGCGCCGGCACTCGTATTTTTTTCCATGGGAGGTGTGGATTTTCTAAATGTAACATGTGAACGTGACACCTTGAGCTTCTACACGTCTGTGTGATATGACGTATAGAAGATCGAGGTATCGTGTATGCCGGCCAAATTCGACCTGCCGCAAGGCACATTAGACCTTCTCATTCTGAAAGTGGTGGCTCTCGGACCCGTACATGGGTACGCCATCGCACAGCGCCTGCACCAGGTCTCGCGCGACGTGGTGCAGGTACCGCAAGGCTCGCTCTATCCGGCGCTCCACCGCCTGGAAAATCGCGGCTTTCTGACCGCCGATTGGAAGGATACCGAGACCGGCCGTGAGGCCAAATTCTATCGGCTGACGCGCAAGGGCAGGGCACAGCTTGATGCCGAATCGGCCAGTTGGCAGAAACTTACGGAGGCGGTAGGCTTGGTGCTCGCTCTCTCGGAAGGAGGCGCCGAATGACCTGGTGGTATCGTCTGACACATCGCCGGAAGATGGAAGAACAGCTCGATAAAGAGCTGGGTTTCCACATCGAAGAACTCGCGCGCGATCTGATGGCGCGCGGCCACACTCCCGCCGAAGCGCATCGGCTCGCCCGGATCGAGCTCGGCGGCCCCGAGCAGGTAAAAGAAGATTGCCGCGACGCCCGCGGCACGCGCTGGGCCGAGGACCTCTTCCAGGACGTCCGCTACGCCATCCGCACGCTGTGCCAGCGCCCCGGATTCGCGGCTGTCGCGCTGTTGAGCCTGGCTCTGGGGACGGGCGCCACCACGGTGATGTTCTCCCTGATCGATGGCGTCATGCTCAAGCCGTTTGCCTATCGCGACCCCAGCCATCTGGTCAGAATACATGAGCGGACGGACTGGAGCACCTCGTTTGGCAATATCTGGGGTTTCACTTATCCCGATTATCTCGACTGCAAACAAGAAGCGAGTTCGCTTGACATGGCCGCCTGGGCCATCAACCGCGGCACCCTGAGCGAGCCCGGCTCGGCCGAGTACCTGAACGGCATCGAGGCCTCGCACGAGCTGCTTTCACTGCTCGGCGTGAATGTCGAATTGGGCCGCGTATTTCTTCCCGAGGAAGACAAGCCAGGAGCCCAGCCGGTGGCCGTCATTAGCCACAGCGTGTGGCAAGGCCATTTTGGCGGAAGCAAGGAAGCTTTGGGCGCGAAGCTGGTTTTCGACGGGCAGCCGTACACCGTAGTGGGCGTCCTGCCCGCGGCATTCCGCATGGAGGATGACCAGTTCGACGTGTTCACTCCGGTCGGACAGGACACTTCGCCCGGAATGCGGAATCGCAGAGTGCACGCCTTTGATGTGTGGGCGCGGCTGCGGCCGCGAGCAAGCCTGGCGCAGGCGCAAACCGAGCTCACGCTCGTAGGCGAAAGGCTCGCTAAACAATATCCGGACACCAATAAAGGGCGCACGTTTATCGCCCAGCCGATGAAACCGGACGTGGGCGATGCCAGGGAGACGCTATATCTGCTGCTCGGCGCTGTGACCATGCTGCTGCTGATCGCTTGCGCCAATATCGCGAGCTTACTGCTGGCTCGCGCGGTATCGCGCGAGCGCGAGCTCGCCATGCGCGCCGCCCTCGGCGCCAGCCGCGGACGCCTGGCGCGCCAGTGCTTCACCGAAAGTGCCGTGCTCGCAATTGCCGGCGGCGCTCTTGGCGTGGGTCTGGCAGCCCTGGGAATGCGTCCGTTCGCTCTCTTCTGGCCCGGCGGATTGCCGCGCGTGCAGGAGGTTCAATTGAACTGGCGCGTGCTCCTCTTCGCGCTCGGTGTTTCGCTCGTGAGCGGCCTGCTCTTCGGTCTCGCCCCCGCCCTGCGTGCGCCGGCGCGTCATCTCGAACAAGCCCTGCGATCGGGGGCCCGCACCCTCGCCGGAAGCACGCATCGTCTGCACGGCGCGTTTGTGGTCAGTGAGATTTCGCTCGCCGTGGTCCTGCTGGTATCGGGAGGATTGCTGGCGCGGACGCTCCTGCGATTGTCCGCGCTCGATCCCGGCGTCAACATCCACAATGTGCTGACCGCCCGCACCGCGCTTTCGCCCGCCACCCTTGCCGATCCCGAGCGGACGCGGGCAGCCTGGAAGTACCTGCTCGATCAGGCCCGCGCCGTCCCGGCGGTCGAAGCCATCGCCATGGTCGATACCGTGCCGATGCGTGAGGGCAGCAATCCCATCAACTACTCCACGGTCCCCGCGAATGTCGACGACGGCCGCGAATATCCCAACGTGCTGGCCAACTGCGCCACGCCCGAATACCTGAAGGTCACCGGCATCCCGCTGCGCCGTGGACGCTTCCTGACCGACGACGACCGCAAAGCCACGCAATCCGTGGTGGTAATCGATGAAGTGATGTCCCAACAGGCCTTCCCCGGCCAGGACCCCATTGGCAAGCCTCTGTGGTTGGGCATCGCGCCCGATCCCGTGATTGTGGTCGGGGTGGTCGGGCATGTTCGCCAATGGGGGCTGGCCGCCGACGATCAATCCAAGCTCCGTGCACAGCTCTATTACCCGTTCGCGCAGGTGCCCGATAAGCTGGTTCGGCGCTGGTCGGAGCTGATGTCGATCGCCGTGCGCACCGGCGTCGACCCATTGAGCCTGGTCGAGCCTCTCCGCCGGGCCGTTCGTGGAGCAACCGGCGATCAGGTGCTCTACGAGATCAACACCTTCGAACATCTGGCCACCGCGTCGCTCGCGCGGCAGCGATTCCTGCTGCTGCTCTTCGGCATCTTCGCCGCGCTCGCGCTGCTGCTCGCGTGCATCGGAATTTACGGAGTGCTGGCGTACCTCACCAGCCAGCGGGTGCCGGAGATCGGTGTGCGCATGGCGCTCGGCGCCACCGCTTCGGCGGTGATGTGGATTGTGCTGCGCCAGAGTCTTACCATGATTCTCGCCGGCGTCGTAGTCGGCGCAGCGGGGTCGTGGTTCGCGACGCGATCGCTCGAGCGCCTGGTGGAGGGAGTGCGGTCGGCCGATCCCTCGACGTTTGCCGCCATGATCGCGATACTCGTCGTCGCCGCGCTCCTCGCGAGCTTCCTGCCCGCCCGCCGCGCCAGCCGCATCGACCCGATCAAGGCGCTGCGGCAGGAATAAATGTGACGCGGCGTTACGGAGCCGCGACCGCGAGGGAGCGGTGCTTTTGCTGTACTGTTCGAAGAAAGGCACCACTCCCTTGCTCGCCAAAGCGCGAGTGCGGTCGTGGCTCAGTAATCTCTCACAGCTTCCGAGGGAGCGTGCCTTCGGAAGCGCCGCCCGGGTGATATCCTTTAACATCTATGCGACCCTTGCTCCTTCTATGCTCCGGGCTCATCCCCGTTCTTTCCGCCCAGAATTTCGATCCCGGATTCTACTCGGCGCTCGAGTGGCGCAGCATCGGACCGTACCGCGGCGGCCGAACCGTCGGGGCCGCAGGCATTCCCGATCAGCCCAACGTCTTCTTCGTCGGCGTCAATAACGGCGGCGTCTGGAAGACCGATGACGCCGGCCGCACCTGGACCCCCATCTTCGACGATCAGCCAACCGGATCCATCGGAGCCATCGCGGTCGCGCCATCGAACCCCAACATCCTTTACGTCGGCAGCGGCGAAGGATTGCAGCGCCCCGACCTTTCCGTCGGCGACGGCATTTACAAATCGGCAGATGGCGGAAAAACCTGGAGTCACCTCGGCCTGCGCGACGGCCAACAGATCCCCTCGATCCTCGTCGACCCGGACAATCCCGACCGCCTCTTCGTCGCCGTCCTCGGCCATCCCTACGGTCCGAACGCGGAGCGGGGCGTGTTCCGGTCCACCGACGGCGGCCAGAGCTTCCAGAAGGTCTTATATAAGGACAACCTGACCGGCGCGATCGACCTGGCCTTCGACCCCACCAATCCGCAAACCGTCTACGCGGTGCTCTGGCAGGCGCAGCAAGGCCCCTGGGAAAATGGCGCGTTCTCCGGCCCCAATAGCGGGCTGTATAAATCCACCGATGGCGGCGATCACTGGACCCAGCTCACTGGCGGATTGCCCACGTTCGCGCAAGGTCTCGGCCGCATTGGAATCGCGATCGCGCCCAGCGATCGCAGTCGCATGTATGCCCTGGTGGAAGCCGGCGGGGGCGGCGGTCGCGCACGCGGCGGCGCGGGCGGAGGCGGCGCCGGCGGGCTCTATCGCTCCGACGATGCCGGCGCCATCTGGACCCGCGTCAACAACGAGAACCGCATTTCCGGCCGCGGGTCCGATTTCGCCTGCGTCCGCGTCGACCCCAAAAACAAAGACGTCATCTACGTCGCCAATACCTCCACCTACCGCTCCGACGACGCCGGCGCCAGTTTCACCGCTATCAAAGGCGCGCCCGGCGGCGACGACTACCACACCATCTGGATCCATCCGAGGAACCCCGATATCATCCTGCTCGCGCTCGACCAGGGAGCGACCATCAGCGTGAATCACGGGCGCACGTGGAGTTCCTGGTACAACCAGCCGACCGCGCAGTTCTACCACGTGAGCACCGACAATCAGGTGCCCTACTGGGTCTACGGCGGGCAGCAGGAAAGCGGATCGGCCGGCGTCGCGAGCCGCGGCAACGACGGCGAAATCACTTTTCGCGAGTGGCATCCCGTGGGCGCCGCGGAATATGCCTACGTCGCGCCCGACCCGCTCGATTCGCGCTACGTCTATGGCGGCGGCATGGGCGGCAGCAACATCAGCCGCTGGAACCGCGTCACCGGTGAAGTGGAGGAATTCGGCCCCAAGGGCAGCTTCCGCCACCTGCGCACCTTCCCCGTGCTGTTCTCGCCCAAGGACCCGCACATTCTCTACGTGGGGTTTCAGTCCGTGGTGAAGACCGCCGATGGCGGCAAAACATGGGAAACCATCAGTCCCGATCTGTCGCGCGAATCGTACGATCTGCCGGCGAGCGTCGCCGCCTATCCCGAGGCCGCCAAGGCGCAAGCCACGCGCCGCGGCGTGGTCTACGCTCTCGGACCTTCCCCCCTTGACGTGAACGTACTCTGGGCAGGCACCGATGACGGCCTCATTCACCTGACGCGCGACGGCGGCAGGAATTGGAAAGACGTCACGCCGCCGGCGCTCAGGCCGTGGAGCAAAGTTTCGCAGCTCGACGCCTCGCATTTCGACGATCGCAGCGTCTACGCCGCCATCAACAGCCTGCGCATCGACGATCTCAAGCCGCACATCTTCCGCACGCACGATAACGGCGCTACCTGGAAAGAGATCGTGCGCGGTCTGCCGGACGGGCCGATCAACGTGGTGCGCGAAGATCCCGTCCGCAAAGGCCTGCTGTTCGCCGGCAGTGAACTTGCCGTCTTCGTCTCCTTCAATGATGGCGACGATTGGCAGCCGCTGCGGCTGAATATGCCGGCGACTTCCATTCGCGATCTCGTCATCCACGACGAAGATCTGGTGGTAGGCACGCACGGCCGCGGATTCTGGATTCTCGACGACATTTCGCCCTTGCGCGAGATGCCGGCGGCCATCACCTCGGCCGGTGCGCACCTGTTCGCGCCGCGGCCCACCTATCGGTTCCCGCGCGACACCAATACCGACACGCCATTGCCGCCCGAAGAATCGGCGGGGAAGAATCCGCCCGATGGCGCCATCCTGTACTACTATCTGAAGTCCGCCGCGGCGAGCCCGATCGCGCTCGAGATCCTCGATGGCGAAAACAAGGTCGTAGCCCATTTCTCGAGCGATGACAAGGCGCCGCCGGTCAATCCGCAGCTCAACGTGCCCACGTATTGGCTTCGCCCGTTCCAGCCGCTCTCCGCCAGTGCCGGAATGCATCGTTTCATCTGGGATTTGCACGGCTCACCGGCGGGTGGCCGCGGTGGCCGCGGCGGCGAACCGCCGATCTCGGCCATCTACATGGATACGCCCGTGAATCAGGGGCCTTGGATGCCCGCGGGTAAGTACACCGTAAAGTTGACCGTCGGCGGGCAGACGTACCCGCAGTCGCTCACGGTAAAACCCGATCCGCGTCATTGAAGCTCTCAGCGATCAGCTAAAGCACTTGCGGACCGCCGCGCTTGCGCCGAATTGTCACTAGTGCTTTTAGCTGAATGCTGATCGCTGCGTTATTTCCGGACGTCCGCCGCGGCGGCCTCGGTGAGCGATGCCGCGCCGCCGCCCGATACCGTCACTGAATTCACCAGCGGCGATTGCGCGCTCGCGGCGATGTCTACCGTGACCGTAATCGGAGGGTAGCTCGCGCCGCCGCCCAGCGAATCGCCGCGCGTGCAGGTGTGTCCTCCCGTGACGCAAGTCCACCCCTTGCCCGCCATCGAGACCAAAGTCAAGCCGGCCTGCGGCGATTCGCTGACCGTCACCGGTCCGTTTGTGGCTGTCGAAGACACGTCGGAGACGGTGATTGTATATATCGCATTGGTCTCGCCCTTGGTGAAGCCGCCGTGTGCCATGATGATTCGGAACTTCGGCAGCGGAACGAAATTCGCCGTCACGGAAGCCGGAGCCGACAGGACCAGGTTCTGCGGGTCGGCCGTCCCGGCGAGATTGCCGCTGAAGCCCGAAAACTCGCGGCCGGCCGAGGCAGTCGCGGTAATTTGGACCTGCGCGCCGGAGTTGTAGTAGCCGTCGGCCGAAGCGGGGCTGGCGGCAATCGTACCGTAAGCCGATGGCGACACATTCAGTGTGAGCAGATACTGCGTGCGGAAAGCGGCCGTATAGGTCGCCGCCGTGGCCGGCACGACGATCGCGTGTGACTGCGCCCCGGCGTCGCTCCAGTTCAGGAAGATGTTGCGCGTTCCGGTACCCTGGGGCGAAGCGGTGCTCAAATTATGGGTCGATCCCGGAACCCAGGTAAATGTCTGCGGCGCCGTATAGGAAGCGCCGTCCACCGTAATCTGTAAACCGGCCGGCACGGAAGTTACCGTGATCGCCACATTTTGCGTGGTGACCATAAACGTCTTGACGTTGATGGAAAATGCCTGCGCCGTCGAACTGTATCCCGAACTTGTGTCAGCGGCTATGACCTGGAAGTTATAGACGCCCGTCGCCGTTTCGGCAATCAGACCGCTGACCGTCCCCGTAGATGCGTTCAGCGCCAGCCCCGGAGGCAGCGCTCCGGAGGTGATGGACCAACTCCGGGCCGCCGGATTGCCGCCGACTGACGCAAGCGAGGCGCTATAGGGATTGCCCGCCGTCCCGTTTGCGAGCGTGGCGGGAACCACGTAGGGTTTCGTCTGTCCGCTGATGTCGGAGACTTCGAGCACCGAGTTATCGACTACTTCCAGGTCGCTCACCTTGAATTTCTTGAAGCACCCCAGATCGTCGTCGTTCCAGCGGATGTCCGGCACGCCTTGAATGTAGCCGGCGCTGCCGTGATCGCTCATATAGGCCCCGTACTGCTGCAGCGTCTCGAGCAGAGTGGCGGCCTGCGGATTGGTGCTGGCAGGACAGGTCGCCGCCCAATTCACGCTGGCTTTCAACCGGAATAGCAGGCCCTGCGGTGGACCGCTGCCGCCGCAACAACCCGTTCCCGGCCACACCCAGCCATTCGTGGGCGAAGGAAACGTGATGCGCAGCGGATGTTGCGCGAGTAGCGGTACGTCGCTCCAGCGGAGCAGCAGCGGCATCATTGGAATGCCGGGCGAATCCTGTGCACCATCGTCCAGAGTCGCCTCCGATGCGGCGATTTCATCGCTGTTCAGAACGTAGTGCGTCCCCGCCTCCATCGACCAGGTGTTCGTGCTCCCGTTGAACATGCCCGGAACGGCGGTGCTCTGATAGGTCTCGTAGAGCGTGCAGGGCCCGGTCTGAGGACCGGTAATGTTGTTGACGCTGGATTGCAAAATGAGGATATGGTGATCGTCCGCATCGCCGCCGTACGATGTGCCTTCGATGACCGCGTTGGGCCATGCCGGAAATGGCCAGGAGTAGGTGCCCGCCGCGTCGATCTGCCCCGGATTCGCCAGGTATACATTGGTTGGCGGTTGGTTCGCGGCCACGCGCATCCACGGGATGCCGCCCGGCCAGGGATAGAATCCGTGGCCGAAATCCGGATGGAGCGGGCTGTTTAAATATCCGGATGGAATCTGGTGCGAAGGCGTGGTGTCTACCGGCAATTGATCCACCCGCTGGTTGTAAATCGAATCGGCAGGAAAGATCTGGCAGCCGGCAAGGCTGGTATCGCTGTAGACTCCGAAGTTCAAAGTTGCGGTGGCGGCATTGTGGCTGGGGGACGCGCTATCGGTCACCTGTATCGTCACCGCGTATCCGCCTTGTCCGTTCACTTGCGCGGCGCTCACCACGCCGGTGGCGGGATTGAGACTCATCCCCTCAGGCAAACTGACTCCGGTGGACTGCACTACCGACCAGGAATACGGCGGCGCGCCGCCGCTCGCCGTCAGAGTGGTGCTATAGCTTTGATATTGCGTCGCCGCGGGCACGCTGCTGGTCGCAATCTGCAACTGGGCGACTGCGGGCGCGGAAAGCAGCAGAAGGCCTGTTACGAGCGGTAAGCAGTTCCTTTGAAACATAAAAGAGACCCGCTAGAAAATAATCGAACTTCGGCTCCCGCACTTTAGTCCAATCTTTTCCAGTGGTCTCAGTATACGTTTCCGGTGGGTGACTGCGAAGATTAACTTTAGTAGTCTGGTAGAAAATGCAAAAGCACCGGTACCAGCCGCCGCCAATTCATTGACATCCATGCTTAAATCGAGTGATGGAAGTGCCGGCAGCCGGTATGGGCGCCTCCGGCCCTGATAGAGCCGCCGCCAACCCAGTCTCACCCGCCCCTGACTTACCCTCTGCCGCCCGGAGCGCGCCAATCCCCGGCGATTCGATCGCCGCACTCCTGAGTGAACTCTCGCCGGCGGATCTACAAAGCCTTCTTAAAGTAATAGAAAGCTCTTCGCGGGGCCTTGACGATGCGCACTCCGCCGACCTGCTGCGCGGGGCCGCCGAGGCGCTCGCCCATCGTGACCCCGACCGCGCTCTGGATGTGGTGCGTCATTTTGCCGGCCTCGATCCCGATCGCGCCGAAGGCCTCGCATCGGCGCCGGCACTGGCTTCCATCCGGCCGGAAGTAGAGCGCGTACTCGCGCAGTTGACTGCTACCGCCCGCTTACACGCCGAAAGCAGCCTCGCGGACGCGACCAAAAGGTTCGAGACAGGATCTTTGAATGCCGTTCTTACCGCGCAAGTCAGGCCCGAGGTGTTTCTGGCCGCTGCCAACAGGCTCCTGGACGCCGGCGGACTGGCCAACTATGTCCGCGCCGCCGGCGTCGCCGCCGCTCTCAGCGATCCGGGGCGGTGGGTTCCCGAAGCCGCGCCGATCCTACCGCCATCTCGTCCACCCGGTTTCGAAACGCGATCCATGATCTGGGTTTGGATCGCCGCCGGCGTCGCCGGGGTGGCACTGTGCTGGTGGTTAAGAGACGATTACTTGCCTGTCGTCTGCGGCGTCTGGGCTGGAATCCTGATTTTATTGCTATTGCGGCGTCCGCGTTTACGATAATTTACGGACTGGGTATGCGCGAATATGCCCGTCCGCGTACTAAGACTCACGGCCCTGAAAATGGCGTTCCAGCCCCACTTTAGCGCTCGTTGAGTTCCGTTTCAGGACGCCTAAGGAATTTATTTATCCGAATTTTGGCTCACTTGTGAATTCTCTATGATACACTTATGGCCGATGAGTACAAACGACCACGCCCTTTTGGAAGCTGCATTGATCGGTTATCAGCACCAGGCACAACAACTGACGGAAAAGATCGCTGACATTCAGCGGCAACTGGGCACGAAAGCGCCGCTCGCTGCAGCAGCCAAAGCGGCTACTCCTGGAAAAAGACGCGCCATGAGCGCCGCAGCGCGCAAGCGGATTGCTGCCGCTCAAAAGAAACGCTGGGCAGAGTATCACCGGCTGAAAGAAGCTAAGTCCTAACTTCCGCCCGAGGGGAATCCAAAACTGTCGGTCTGGTCCGCTCCAGCGGATATGAGCCGATGTGTTTATTCGATGGCCTCGCGATTCAACCGTCGCGGGTAGTAGGCTCCGCTCTCTCTGCCCGAAAGCCATCCGCCCATCCGCAAATCGTTTTATCGGAGAATCACGTGCCGGCGAGCCTACTTCTGGTTTTCCGATCCGCTTGGCGCGCGGGCAGGTTGCGCTTGAGCCGGACCTGTTGATAGCGTAAAGTGCAGCACTCATCCTCATGTCTTCATTTGTTCTGAGCCGGGAAGAGGAACTCTATTGGCTGGCTCTCAAATTGGTCCCCGGTTTGGGAACCCGCACATCCGTGAAGCTTCTGGAGCGCTTTCGCACTCCGCAAGCCGTCTTTCGCGCTTCCCGCACGGAACTGGAATCGGCCGGCGTGAGCGGCGCGGTAGCGCAGTCCGTCGCTAGCGGGACCACTTTTGAAGACGCCGCCGCGCAGCACGACAAGATGGCGGAGTCGGAGACCGTTCTTATTGCGATGGTCGATCCGCGCTATCCACAGTTATTGCGCGAGAT
>Ga0181538_10000462_pt1 | contig 47872 bp, 54 predicted proteins | sample PEATcosm2014_Bin_40_FD_119773 | JGI IMG/M metagenome (GOLD analysis project Ga0181538, IMG submission 119773) | Peatland microbial communities from MTU Mesocosm Facility, Houghton, MI, USA - PEATcosm2014_Bin23_30_metaG | ecosystem: Environmental > Terrestrial > Soil > Wetlands > Peat | place...
ATCCAGTTCCAGATAGTACCAAATACTAAAATTCAGCGTGAAATCGTCGACAAATTTGGGTTATCGAGATACCTACCAGTTTACACTACATTGCCAAAGTGAGTTCAGAAACATAGGTTATTGTTTTGCCAATTATATTGAAGAAGTGAGATGATGAAGCTTATCGTCATATATGGACCCCCGGGCGCAGGAAAGCTTACTGTTGCAAAGGAGTTGTCAAAATTAACCGGCCATAAGATATTGCATAACCACCTGGCTATAGACCTATTGGAGCCGGTTCTGGATAGAAGCAACAAAAAATTCTGGGAATTGCTTGACACCTATAGATTGCAGCTCATAGAGGCTGCCGCGCAGGAAAAGACGGACGGGCTGATAATCACCTCTGTAAACATTAAGGGCCAGGACGATGAATTTATCAGGACTTTAATGAGGATCATGGATAAGCACTCTGGCTCATTGCATTTTATCCGCTTAAAATGCGATCTCGCAGAACTAAAGGAAAGACTCCAACACCCCTCCAGGGAAAAATACGGAAAGCTCAGGGACATAAAGAAATTCGATGAATTTGTGTCAAAAAATGAGGTCTTTTCGCCAATCAGCTTCGTCGAATCACTTGAAATAGACAATACAAACATCTCGGCAGAGGAAACTGCAGGCATGATTAAAGAACACTACAAGCTATAGAATGGCATCATCCGCTTCTAATCAGTTTCGTCAGCTTGACTAATTCCGGGTGCAAAATGCCATTTGACATCATGCATCCTTTGATTCTCCTGCTATACCTCTGCTCGTCTCCGAATATGTCCGTAACCCTGCCCCCCGCCTCTTCTATAATGACCTTTAACCCTGCACTGTCATATGGCGCCCTTGCAGGATGGATATTCGCGGATAATTCCCCACAAGAGACTAAAGCGCCCATATATGCTATGGATCCAAGCATCAGGACATTTGCGCCAACATCCCTGCTTACAAGCTTTTGGTATAGTAATGGCATATTGAACTGCGCGTTTCTCCAATAGCTAAGGCCTATAACAGAACCATCCAGTTTCTTGTCTGCAGATACCTGTATCTTATCGCCGTTCAAAAATGCACCCTTCCCCAGTTCAGCATAATACATCCTGTCTCTGAAAGGGTCATAGACAACACCAATCCGCGCCCTTCTCTTTACCACCAAACCAAGTTCAAAAACAGACGTTGGGCATCCATGCAAAAATGCAATTGTACCGTCAATCGGATCACAAAACCACCTATAGTCACTTTTATTCCCCAGATAGCTTCCCTCCTCTGCCATGACATCATGGGTGGGAAATGCTCCACGAATATTAGTTATTACCATGTCGTTTATCATTTTGTCCGTATCAGAAATAGGGGTTCCATCCCTCTTTAATCTGCCTTCTACGCCTTTTTTAAAATCAGTCCTGATAATTGCTCCTGCTCCCCGTGCAATCTCCATGGCAAAGCCAAGCTCCCTGCCTATTTGCCCCATAATACCACATCTACTATTCTGCACTATCAGATATATAAGGATTAACTCTATTGACAATGCTGTTTTTGTCTATTCCGCTAATAAAGATTTTCGACTAATATTTAAAAGCTTTCTATTTGTAAAGGGGATTGCCGTGAAATTTTTAGACTAGGATTTCATGGCTTTATCTACGACGACCTGACAGGGAATTTATCCGGATTAGCATTCATAGTCCAAGGCGATGCAATGACTACAAAAGAGAACACGAATACAAATACGAGCACAATTGGAAATTCAATCGACCGTGGATTTAACATATTCCTGGGCTATACTCTAATGCAATTAACGCACGGTGTGGATAAAGTTAACATAAAGGGAGTTGCCATTCCTCTAGCTGCCGGTGTAGCAACCTGCATAATTATGGATGGGAGCAAAATCGTAATTAATAATTATCTCAGACCGAAGGGAATAGGGTTGTTTAATGATTATATCAAACCAAGAGCAGTTGGATTATATCATAGGATACTCAGAAGGCAAGAACCAATAAGTCTTCTCAGGGCATTGCAGCCTTGAATATATTTGTGCTTTTCATAATTGCCCCCTTTAATATCGCTTTGGAAAGGTTAGTATACGAAAGGTCCGCAAATGAAAGGTCAGAGTTGGAAAGGTCCGAGCCTGACAGGTCGGCATTGAAAAGAGTGGAATTTGAAAGGTTGGAATTAGACAAATCGGCTTTCGAGATGATTGCCCTTCCAAGCGTAATATTGCTAAGGTCGAGACCGCTTAGGTCCATGCCGGCGAGGCAAACAACGCGCTGCCTTTTCTGGGCCTCCTTTATGAGCGCAAGAATGTCGGATCTCTTGAGTTTTCTCCTCTTACCCCCAGCATCGACTAGTATCGATATGTACTTGCCATCGTCTTTGAACTTCAATTGCACCTCACCCGATCCTTTTGCCATTTCACCACTATATGTATACTATATGACCGAATAGATATATAACTGTTCCTAAAGCCGACATTTTCAGGCATGCAAAACAGCCCCAAGCGCCTATCTTTATAAAGCTTTTTTGATAAGTCATATATGATTGCATGTCTCTGCTCGAGGAATTCAAGAACTTTATCATGAAGGGCGATGTAATCGACCTTGCCGTTGCGGTAGTGGTAGGTCTGGCCTTCAATGCCGTTATAACCGCTTTTGTGGCAGACATTATTACGCCATTAATAGGCATACCGGGCCATGTCAATCTTGCCTCGCTTACCTATACAGTGAATGGCAGCGTATTCATGCCGGGCGCATTTGTAAATGCCATAATAAGCTTCCTTACCATAGCGGTAGTGATTTTCTTCTTTGTGGTGAAGCCAATATCCAAGATAAAGGAAAGAAGGGCAGAGAAGGAGCAGATCAAAGAGGCGGATACAAAGCTCTGCCCGCAGTGCCTTTCTAAGATACCACTCGGGGCAAAGCGCTGCGCATTCTGCACCTCGAGGGTCAAATAGCCACATAAAAGAGCATTATGTTGATTTTACGAACCACTATAAAATAATCTGTACCAACTGCGATGCGAAATATCCTGAAAACGGCCCGGAATTCAGGTGCATAATATGTAATGGCATCCTTGAAGTAAGCTATAATTACACAAAAATCAAGCCGGACTTCAAGAATGGAAAGATAACCCACAAAAGGTATTCTGCCCTTTTTCCCATAAACGGCAGGCTGGTCAGCATAGGGGAGGGCGGAACCGAGCTGCGGAAAAATGTCAAGATACCCGGGATTGCAAATACAGTAAAGCTGCATATAAAGATAGAGACTGAAAATCCAACAAAAACCTTCAAGGACAGGGGATCGTCCGTTGAAATAACCAAGGCAAAAGAACTGGGCTTCGGTTCCATATGCTGTGCTTCTACTGGAAATATGGGTCTGTCTCTTGCAAGATATGCAGGAAAAGAGGGGATAAAGTGCACGGTCTTCATAAGCAGGTCTGCCAATAGGGAAAAAATGGAAAAGATAAGGGCGGAGGGCGCGGAAATAAGGAAGATCGATGGGGATTTCAATGACTCGCTTACTGCAGCAGAAAATTACGCGCAAAGGAATGGCTCATTTGTTTGCGGGGATTACCATTACAGAAAAGAGGGCCAGAAAAGCCTTCTCTTTGAGATAATCGAGCAGATGAAGTATAAGCCGCCTGATTATATAATAGTGCAGGTGGGCAATTCCACGCTGCTTGCAGCGGTATTCAAGGGCTTGGGGGAGTTTATCAGACTGGGACTTATAAAGAGGATGTCAAGGCTTATCGCAGTGCAATCAAGCCAATGTGATCCGCTCGTGAGCGCATTCAAGCGTAAAGGGCGCGTTACATATCTCAAGCCAAGGACAAAGGCGGATGCAATAGCAGTCGGTTATCCGACATTCGGGTTTGAGGGACTGAATGCCCTGAAAGCAACAGGTGGTTTTGCCGAGAGCATAAGCGACAGTGAAATAGTAAAGGCGAATGAATTGCTGTATAAGTCTACCGGGATAAAAGCGGAACTGGGAGGTGCAGCAGGCTTCGCAGGATTCCTGAAACTGCAGAGATCAAGACCGGAGCTATTCAGAAACAAGGAAACCGTTCTGATAATTACGGGAAACAACGAGGATTAGCCGTACCCGCCAAAACAACCAAAAGGGATAAAATTAATAACCCAATTATTCAATATTTATAACAGTGATGATCCGAGGTATTTCTGATCAATGATGAATAAGAGAGTCAACTGATGTTTTGCTCTTGCTTATGCTATAATAACATAAGTTTTACCTCAAAAAATTGATAAAAAAGTGATAATATGAAAAGGGTTGCAGTATATGGTTCTACCGGCTCTATAGGGACACAGGCGCTTGAGGTCATTGCAGAACAGGGCAACGCCAGCGTTGAGGCTCTGGTGTGCAATTCGAATGTTGAGCTAATGGCCGAGCAGATTAAGAAGTTCATGCCTAGCGCAGCTGCAGTCATAGACAAGAGTAAGGAAGAGGAGCTTAAGGAGAGAACAAAAGGCACAGGCACCACAATATTTTCTGGAGCCGAAAATGCCATAAGCATATGCACAGGTCAAAATGTCAATATGGTTGTCAATTCCGCAGTCGGCATAGCAGGGCTAGTCCCAACTATGGAATTTATAAGGGCAAGAAAGGATGTAGCACTAGCGAACAAGGAGTCGCTTGTGACAGCTGGCCATCTTGTAATGGAAATGGCAAGACTTATGCAGGTAAAGGTATACCCGATAGACAGCGAACACAGCGCGATATTCCAGTGCCTGCAGGGAAACAACATGAACAAGGTGGAGAAACTGATACTTACTGCATCAGGCGGCCCATTCAGGGTCGGTTACACCTATGATATGTTGAGGGGTGTAAGCAAGGAACAGGCACTCAGTCACCCGACATGGAACATGGGCAGAAGGATAACCATAGACTGTGCAACAATGATGAACAAGGGCTTTGAGGTAATAGAAGCAAAGTGGCTTTTCGGCATAGATCCAAGCAAGATAGAGGTTGTAGTGCATCCCCAAAGCATAATTCATTCTGCAGTGCAGTATGAAGACGGAAGCGTAATGGCGCTGCTTGGGCTTCCAGACATGAAGCAACCAATACAATACGCACTGAATTATCCAAGAAGGCCGAAAAACTGCTTGAAAAGGCTCGATCTTGCAACCATGGGAAGACTTGATTTTCAAAAACCAGATCTTCAAACATTCAGATGCCTTGCCCTGGCATACGATGCGATAAAGATGGGCGGTACCGCACCTGCTGTTCTGAATGGAGCAGATGAAAAGGCTGTAGAATACTTCTTAAAAGGAAAGATATTGTTTACTGACATTCCAGAATTCATAGAAAGGGCATTAAAGGAGCATAAACCAATAAAAAATCCTGACCTGAATGAAAGGCTGCTTGCCGATAAGTGGGCTAGAAACGCAGTTATTAGGTACGAACTAGAAAAGTGTCATACGGCTATTAGGCCTCGCATGGAAGTAATTAATGTAAGGTCTGAGGGTCCGGCGATAAGTGTAGTTGAAAGGCAAAGAAATAGGTCGATTTAAGCGTTAGATCCGATCAATGATTATATGATGAAAAAGATAAATGATTTCCTGTGGGAAATAGAAAGGGATGAAAGCATAGGGATGAATGTTCCTGTCCACATATATGCCAATGAAAAGATAGCGAATGCCATGCAGAAGGACAGGACACTGAGGCAGGCAACCAATGCTGCATCACTGCCATCAATAGTAAAGCACATGCTCGTAATGCCCGATGGGCATGAGGGTTATGGGTTTCCAGTAGGTGGCGTAGCAGCTTTTCCTGCTGAAGACGGTATAATTTCTCCTGGTTCTGTCGGCTACGACGTCAATTGCGGTGTACGGCTCATAAAGACTAATCTCACAGTTTCAGAATTAAAACCTAAACTTAGCACACTTATGGACACGCTCATGAAGAATGTTCCTAGTGGAGTTGGCAGCGAGATAAATCTAAAATTCACCCAAAATGATCTTGAAAAGGTTGCAACAGACGGCGTTAAATACATGGTTGATAAGGGATTCGGCTTCGCCGATGACATCGATCATATCGAGGAATACGGAACAATAGCGGGTGCTGATTTCGACAAGGTCAGCCAAGCGGCAAAGAAGAGGGGTATTAATCAATTAGGAACATTGGGGGCTGGCAACCATTTTGTTGAGGTGCAAAGGATAAGTGAAACATTTGATCCCAAAATAGCAAAGGGCTTTGGGCTAGAGAAGGATAATGTTACTATTCTGATACACAGCGGATCGCGTGGTTTTGGTCATCAGATATGCAGCGATTATCTAAGGACGTTCGCCGAATACCAGCAAAAGAACAATATAATATTGCAGGATCCTGAGCTTAGCTATGCCCCAGTAAACACAAAGGAGGCAGACTCATACCTGAAAGCTATGCGGTGTGCTGTCAACTTCGCATTTACGAACAGGCAGATAATGACCAATTCGATAAGGAAATCATTTGAGGAGGTATTCGGGAAGAGCGCAGACGCCTTGGGCATGGACCTGCTATATGATGTAGCACACAACATAGCAAAGCTTGAGGAGCATGTTGTTGATGGCAAGAGGATGAGGCTTCATGTGCACAGGAAGGGCGCAACAAGGGCTTTCGGCCCCGGAAGGGATGATATCCCGAAGAAATACAAAGAGCTGGGCCAGCCGGTCTTGATACCCGGAAGCATGGGAAGCGCAAGCTATGTCCTTGCCGGAAGGACAGAGGCAATGGCAGAGACATTCGGATCCTCATGCCATGGCTCTGGAAGGGTCATGTCAAGGCACCAGGCAATAAGGGAGATACCTGCATCAAGGACCCTCGGAGATCTGAAAAGCAAGGGAATAGAGATAAGGGTAAGGGACAGGAAGCTGATAAGCGAGGAGGCCGAATGGGCATACAAGAGCGTTGATGATGTTGTGCAGAGCATAGCCGGTGCAAAGATATCAAACATTGTTGCAAGGCTTGTGCCATTGGGAGTTACAAAGGGCTGAAAACCCTGTTTAGGGCTCGGCTAAGGCCTGCTGATGTTAAATCGACGACAAAATTAGATGAATTAAATAGGCTCAGTGGGTATAGTTTAGAACTATCGGAGTCACCATACTTACATTTACCCAATATGTAAGATTCTGCGTAATCAAATACTCAGGGTTTGGGTTATAAAATAGGAGGTGATATCTGCCCGGCGAAAGTTTGGCATACAGAACATCTACAACAACCACCGAATGACTAGTGATATCGTTGGCGTTGAAAGTGGAGTTTATTACTGAGGTCAGGTTTGCGTATGTCTTATTGTACTTTGTGGATTGCCCAAAATTTATGAAAGCATTCATCTGGCTATCATTTAAGACTGCAACTTCTAAGTTGTTTGAAATAAATTCTCCGTTTAAACTAGCATTATGGCCTTGTGGTACTGTTACGATATATTGAGCTGCCCCTCCAGGTTGCAAGGTAAAATATGACTTGGGAACTATAACTAGAGACTGATTTCTTGTAAGCAAAAATGCAACTATTGCTATGAGTATAACTGCTATGATTACTAATACAATCTTAGTTCGCTTATTAAATTGCATGCCTAAACCTCAAATAACATTTGTTTGGTATATTTATAAGAGTAATTGATAAACTCTATCTATAAAACAAGGTGCAGGAGATGAACAAAACAGATAAGGCACGGCTAAGGCCTATTTAAGTCTGTAATCAGAACATTCGTGTTTCTACCATAGTTTAAATAGTAATATTCCCGCATTTAAACGCATTAAACGTAATATACGTAAGATATAAATACCTGTTTGGTCATAATTAACTGTGAGAATATGACAAGTTTAACATTATCCGTAACCGAGGAACTAAGGAAGAAAATGGATGAACATCCGGAGATAAATTGGTCAGAAGTAGCCAGGCAGGCCATAATATTAAAGATAACACTTCTGGAAAAGATGAACAAACTACTTAAGAACAGTAAATTGACCGAAAAAGATGCAATTAAAATAGGGAGAAAAGTAAACGCAGGAATGGCCAAAAAGATGGGATTTAAAAAGTGAATTGATGGAGTTGGTTATTGATGCAAATATTCTGATTGCAGCTTTTATAAAGAAGAGCACCACAAGAGAACTTTTGCTTTATAGAACACCAAAACCAATAAAGCTGTATGCACCGCCTTTTATTTTGGAAGAACTTTCACAGCACACACCACTTTTGTCATCTAAAACAGGCATATCTGAAAAAGAGATAATGGGATTAGTTTTAGAATTACTCTATGCTTCAAATATAGAGATCATAAATGATAAAGAACTAACAGAAGTGAAAAGAGTTGCAGAAAGAATAGCACCAGATAAGAATGACTCTGCATATTTTGCTGTTGCTTTATACAAAAATTGTGAGATTTGGTCTAATGATAGACCCTTAAAGAAGCAGAACAGAATAATAGTTATCACAACCAAGGAACTTCTAGCAATACTTGAAAATATTTAGGGTGCAGGACATGAACAAAACAACTAAGACCCGGCTAAAGCTCGTTATCTTTCCATTATTTTCTTTATTGCTTTGATAAATTCATCCAGATCTTCCGTATTCTTTGCCTGTTTGAATGTCGTTTCATCATATAGATTGTCCTTATAGGAATGAACAAGCAGATTCCTGAGCATTCTTCTCTCCTTTATTTTATCTGTGGTGCGCGCTCCCAACTTATCTTTCAGGCTTTCCAGAAGGGAATTTTCATCACCTTCCAGTTTTGACTCCAAGCCCTTATAAACAAGCAGTAAGATATCAAATTGCATGTCGCTTATTAGCTGTAAGTTCCTTTCAATTGCATTCTTTAATATAAATTCAGACTTTGAATAGAAATTATATGAATCAGGGACAATCTCATTTAGCCTTTTCTTATACTCTCCGATTCTTAGCAACCGAATCTTTATCCTTTCATTGTCCATTAGATTCACTATCTATGGGTTATCAGAGCATAATATTAAACATATGGCCGTATTCTCCCCATGCCCTTATGGTCTCTATGCTCTTGTCATACAATTCTGAAGCGTTGGGGGCATAAAGGATTTCAGCCTCATTCAGGACTCTCCTCTTCATCTCCAATGGCAGCGTATTGAAGATTACAATGTCAATGACCTTGTTCTCAGCAGAATCAACCGCCTTAAGATAGTCAAAGAGCTTTTGCTCGGATTTCTTGTCATCTTTTAGCACCAAGGCAACATCAACATCTCTGTAATTTTGCTCCCTCCTTGTATGGCTGCCAAATAGCAATACACCAATTACATCCTTGTCCATTCTTGCCTTTTCCTTTATTAGATTTAATTTGCTTTCTATTGTGCTTTCTTTTAAGAGCCATTGGGCTATTGCTTCCTCAACAGCGTTGCTTATAGAGCCCCTACCATAGCCAAATTTCCTCATCGCCCTCTCTCTAAGCCTCTTGTCGATCTCGTCAGATATGTATATTTTAGTTTCAGCCATAATATATCTTTAGGGATAAAGGTATATATACCTTTATGATTTTAATACATACTGACTACACCCTTTCTCTTACATCTAGGTAAATATTTTCCGATGCGTTTACACCAAATTCTTTTACTATCCTCTCCCTTTTATCCAATATCCTAATTATGTGGTGCTTCCCTTTCAAAAGGCTTACCTGTCTTGAGTTAATCTCATTAAGTGGGATTTTATCAATTTCCTCACCCAGATAAACTATACTTATATAGTGCTGCTCTTTCAGCGTTGCAGCATTAACCTCTAAATTCTCGCCAAGCTTCAAATGGAATCTGCATTCTATCATTTTTGCCGTATTCAGTTTTAAATTACCTTTATACTCATCTATTGGATTTGTGCCGTTTGCATTTTTGGGCATTTCGTACTGGTTTGTCCTTATGAATATTGTTTCCTCCTGCTCTTTTTCCTTCCCTGCCTTTATGACCCTAGCAAATGCGGCGGCTCCGGAATCAAGAAGCTTCATTTTCAATGCAACATCATCAATTTCAGCACTGCCAAATACGAGCTCCTTTGCTGCTATCTGTGCAAGGTCTGGGGCCTGCTTCAGATGCATCTTAAGTTGGCACAACCTTCTTATACCAACTTCTATGTCCGTGATGTTGTGGGTAATGAGCATCAACCCTATTCCCTGCTTTCTAAAATCCTGTATTCTTTGCTTGATATCTCTTACTGCCGGTGACTCCCCACTGAATATCAGTTGTGCCTCCTCTAGGCATATAAGCAATCTAAGCATATCGTCCCCCTCAGAATCGAATTTTGACGTCAAGGCGTATATCTGGTTCAGTAACAGCGCATAGAGGTGCGATCTTATGCCCAAGCTGGCATTTGATATGTCAAAGACTGCACCCCTTTCTGCAAGTTCCTCAACTTTTATCCCGTCCTTTATACAGTATTCCGGAGCACTCAACAGCCCCCTTAAATTTTCGAGCGATGACTTTATATTTTCACCATGCTTGGTGTATTTTATGCCAGCATTTGTCCTTTTGCCATGGTACTTTATTACCGATTTTTCTATTTCCTCATATACAAGCACAGGATCAGGATTCTTATCAATTGCATAAATGTGCCTGAATGCATTCAGCATGCATTTTTCCATTGGGTTCTGGTAGGGGCCAGCACCGGCTGCAGAAGAGAGTATCATTGCAAGGTTGCCATAGAATTTTTCTGTTTCTATTCCCGGAGGACACCTGAAAAAATTTATAGGTATTTTCCCTTCATTAGACTTGATGTAAAACATACTGTGCAATAACGCAAAACCCTTCCATTCATCAGTTGGCGTGATTATAAAAATTACGGATTTATTTTCCACATCGTTTTTTATCTGGTCTATTATCGACATTGCCTCCCTAGTCTTTCCAGACCCCGGCAGCCCTGTAATTATGAAACCTAGGTTTAAGGAAGACTTATCAATATTAACCTCAATTTCAGTTTCATTTGTCCCTTCCTTTAAAAAGTGCCCAACCCCTATCCCTTCTTGCAGGTATGGTAGTGCTGTGGCTATTCTCCTGCTAGACCTATGGAATCCGGGAAACCTGACAAACTCAGAGGCAATATCAACCCCAAAAGGTATGGAATTCCTTGAAGATGCAAACTCCACAGCAGACCCTATCATTGCTCTGCTTAGTTCATACTCTTCCAGTATTAGAAAATGTTCATCAATATAGCTCTGTAAGGCTTTCGAATTCCTTGGTATCAAAAGGTGTACATTGTAAGCAAGCCCGTTGTTCAGCACTGCATTATTAATTGATTCCAGAAGTCTGCCTAGAATAAGCCCCTCTTCAGAGCCCTGATAAACGTCCCTTTGGATGGTTGAGGATGCCCTCCCAAACTGGCTCTTAAAAATCATATCAGTTTCTTTAATGTTCTTGGAGCTAAGTATTTTTTCCAGCCTTTCTTTTGCAGCAGCTATCTCTCTAGCATTTGCGCAGGAAAATGAAACTGCCAGGAAACCCGAACTTCCTGCAACATCAAAAATATCATAAAATAATCCCCTATCGTTATCTATTGAATGCCTGTAGACCGAGAATGCCGAAATGTCCTGTGGCTCTTTCAATGGCGGGGTTGTTTCCAAAAGACGGATGCCCGGTATCCCTTTACTTATCAATATGCCCTTTTCATCAACCGTATCCTTATATGTCGCAAAAAATGTGCTTTTGTGGTCCAGGTCATAAAAAATCAAGAAACTATCTCTTCCAATTACATTGAAGAGCGTGTTGCAATCAGATCCTTTGATCGGTGATTCCAAGATCTTATAGAAGACAAGTTCATTATTCATAAAACAACCAGCAATATTACAAAGCATAGAACCACCTCCCCGCCAAATAAGACCTTCTGCTTCAAGCTCAGTTTATTCTGACCTTTAATTTTTTTCGACCAAAAGAAAAAAGTAGTTCCTGAAAAAGTGGCTAAGACGGGAAGTAAAATTAGCGGCAGCTTGTATAAATTTTCAAACAGAAGAATAATGGATCCTAACATGATGAAAAAAGAGGCGGAAAATAAAATAGAGCTGAAAACCAGCTCGTAATCATCCCCCTCTGAATAAAAGCTTTTTACATTTTCAAGCAATGCACCACCAGATATAAAATATAAGGGCAGAAACGAACAGCACCGCAGAGCTCTGCATTAATTCTTTTCCGATCTTCTTCAGACCATTACCTTCTACGTTGTTCGGGAAAAGCCACACTATTGCTCCAAAATTGAATATAGACATGCCTAGCAAAATCCCAATTTTGAAAACACTAACAGCAAGTCTCAGCAGCAAATCACCCTAATTAAATGGTTTGATAGCTTTAACATCAGGACGGCATTATTTTTGCTAGGTATTAATTTTATTATCTCGAGCTTTTTCTTTTGACTGGTGGTTAGAAAAAGCGAAAAATTTCCTACCAGCTTGTTAAGGGATAAACCCTCAAGAAATACGATATTGTTTCTTCTGATAAATGAATCAGCGCTTTCCTTTTTATCCAGATTAAATGTTCCATACCTAATTGAAAGATCGTAGGCTACCCTTCCGGCAAAGCCATTTCTTTGATTCCGATTTCCTAAATAAACCATATCCCCATACACATACCCCAAACCATAAAAATAAAGCAAACTCATTAAGTAATTTTTTTCAATTACTTTGAACTCTTTGTCCACACTACCTTTTTCAAATTCTACAATATCTTTAAAGTTTAATGCAGTCTCTTTTATTATAAATCTATTATTGTTTACTTCCTCGAATAATGCAAGTTTATCACGAAATTCATTCAAACTAATTGGGGCTTTGTCATCCCAATTTTCAGAAATGTTCATAATTAAATTTTTATTCGAGGCTGAGGAATCTGAAATGAATTTTATTAAAAGATAAATTCCTATCCCTAAGGGTAAAAGCAAAAAAGCATAATAATTCTGATGTAATGCCAAGAAATCACCAAAACTTTTATTTTAAGCTGTCCTCAATAGACTTTAACGAATTTCTATCAATGCCTAGCAAAATAAAGAAATGTGGTAGCTCCTCTGGTTTAAAGTTCTTTTTTAGGTTTTCTATTATGATTTTACAGAATTCCTTGTAAATCCTATTATCTGCAATTGCTTTGGCCCTATGTTTGGAAATCAATACGATCTGGTTTGCAAGATCGCAGTTTGAGTCGTTTAATGACTCTATTCTTTCCAGCAGATTATCAGAAAGTGCTTTCTCGTTCTTCACTTCGATGCTCCAATTTTTATCCAGAGCCTCTACCACGTAATCGTATATTGAGTCAAGGTTTATCTCATAGAACTGCTGAAGCATTTTTATCAATGATAAAAAAGTCAGGAGGCCTGAATTATGAGTTCCACTGTTCTGCCCATAATAACTGAATTTTAGAGTAATCCTATCATCCTCAAGTTTCAAGAGTTTTGGTTCTTTTCCTTCTACTATCCTGTAAATAAGTTCTTTAGTCCCAGTGCTATCCTGCTTTAAATAACCCATTTTATCAAGATACATCTTTACCGATTCCATGCTCTGGACAAGCTTTGCATTTGCCGAAAACATGCTGCAGAAAACCTCATTTTCAACCATTTAATCACTGTTTTTAATTGAGAGATCCATTGAGTCACTGTAAGCTCTTAGGATGTCAAAGTCTCGCAGACCTATCTGCCTCAAATAAAATATTATTTCTGCCCTCTCAATTTTCAAACCAAGCAGGAATCTAATGAACAAACGGAGATCCAGCTCATTTCCGTGCTCAGAGCAAAAGTTTATTATTCTCTCCTTTGCTTCCTTCTCAGCAAGCAACCTGCTTGTTGAGCTTAAAAAGACCCTATTTGATATGGCAATTTGCATACTACCACTTTTAATCTTGTACCAGCTGATTTCAGCCCCTTTTATGCGTTCCAGGAAGAATTTGCTTACGGCTCCCTCATTTTCCTTTAATGCTGTTGATACCATACAGCTGCCCATAGGTAAATCCATTAACTTCTTCTTTTCCTGCTCTGTTATGATACCGCTTTCCAGAAGTAGCCTATAATCATTGTCGTTCTGCAGCCTAAAGAGAAAAACTGATGCGGAGTTTGAAAGGATCTCACTGCTTATATCATTTACTAGCTGTGTTGCTACAGCTATGCAAAAACCATATTTTCTTCCCTCTCTAAAGAGGGTTCCTATATCCTCGGAATTTTTTATCAACCTCCAAGTCTCATCAAGAATTATTATCTTTTCCACAACATTTGAGCCATTGGCAAAACCGGATCTGTGCATGAGCTCTACAACCAAACGTAAAACAGCTTTGGATATCTCGCTTCTTTGGGCATCATCCTTTAGAAGGGAAAAATCAATGCTTATTACTCCATTCATGAGACTATCTAGCTGGAACTTTGTTTTATCAGCAAACAGTGGGTTATCATTCAGCTGAAGAAGCTTTTTTGCAAGCTTTTCCAAGTTTTCCTTTCCCTCTCCGAGTAAATTTATCAAAGCCCTAAGGTTTGCTTCTTTTCTGTGTACGCACATCTCCAATGCCTTGCTGTAAATCAAATAAATCTCTTCCTGATTTAGGCTAAGTGTAGAACCAATCAGCTCAGCTATCCTGCCGATGTTTTTTTTGTCTCTCAGATCGTAAAGCTCAAATATGTTTATTTGGAATGTTGAACCAACCCTCAATATGCTTCCATTCAAATATCCAACAACCTGCCCGTATTCATTATTCCAGTCTATTATCAGAATTGTCGAACCCCTCCAAAGCCTGCTCCTTATTATAAAGCTTTTAAGAAAAAAGCTTTTGCCTGAGCCCGACATGCCGAGCACCGCTATATTTTTGTTCATCATCTCTTCAAGGTCGAGCATTAGGGGCGTTCTATAAGTTCTTGTATCGCCCAAGTATATCCCTTTAGAAGACTCTTTAAGCGAGGGCTCTGACATGCAATTCAAGTAAATGCATCTGGAGACGGCCTTTGAGTTGGAATTCACCACCATATCCATAAGATCACAGATTGGAGATAACCACAGAATCAAACCTGAGGACATCAATTAGATCATTTCCGCTCAATATGCTTGATTTTATTCCGAGCATTGCGGAAAACTGGCTAGACAATTCTCTTATTTGTGATTTTGCGCGCTCACCCGCGCCAAATCTGCTATCTGAAACACTGCTCGTCATAATGTATTGTGATGCCCTCAATGGCTTGCCACCAGTTCCTATTGCTAGGATCTCCTGGTTTATCTGCTCTATTTCTCTTCTCAGGGAATTTGCTTTTAAAATGTTGCCTTTTGAATGATCCATCCTGCCTAATTCTATTTCTTTCATGCCTCTACTGGTTTCTAGTTTGTCGATTAGTTTTTCTAAATTTACAGTCTCGATCTGCAGGACGAATTTAAATGGTATGTGGGAGCTGGCTATAATATTCTCTATTTTTTCTTTCTCAAGGCCTGTTTTGGGATTTGCCTCAAGCAGAGCAGCTGCCGTTGCGCTGAACTTTCCACCTAACTTTCTTACTGCCACGGTCCTTTCGCCACGAAGCTCATAATCGCCCATGAGCTGTATAAGGTTGGTTTTTTTGAATATCAGAGAATCAATCACGTAATGCAGCCGGTATAATGCAACCGAAAGCAATGCAATCAGTAGCGAGGCAATTATCACTACAGCATTGAGCGTGAATATGCTCGTCATAGCAGCAATTGCAAGGATGGCAGCAACACAGTAGAATTTCGTATCCTCTTCCATGGAAAACACTAGAATATGTAAAGCTTCCCGAAGCTTATCTCAGACCCAAGTATTTTTGCAAGCTCCCTTATTGATATCACAGTGAGTATTACGCTGAAAACCGGCAGAAAGAAGACCTCTATTATGATCAAAGCTACAAAATCTGCCATGGTATTGACAAAGCCATCAAACGCATCTACTATGCTATTTATAGAGCTAGTGAAATAGCCTGTCAGCGAAGATGTCTGGTTTTGCAGATTTCCGTTCAGGCTGGTCGCATGGCTTATTATGTTTGTGTTTAAATTTGATTCATTCAATAGAAAAGAGGAGATTGTGCCATTATTAATAGAGCCGAGATAATTGCTGGATAACTCCGCATTCATAACATATGTGAGCGGCAGAACCGTAAAAAGGCCTATTGCCACAGCCATTATTGCCCCTCCAAGCCTTCTCGTCAGATAAAAGGTCCTCAGCATAATCCCTATCGGAAGCAGAATGGGTATTGCGACAATGGATATGAATCTGAGCAGCATTCCCTGCACCTCTATTGCTATTATTGATGCAGTAACAGCCCTAATTAGGTAGTCAAGAGCGATAAGCAAAGGGTTCAATGCGCTTGAAAAGCCAATGCTAATCAACCCAAAATTAAGCTTGATGGAGCTTAATATGCTCAAGCCCGTGTACAGTATAGATGCCGGTGCCAATACTCCCAGCGACGTGTCTATCAATGTTGGATAGCTTACCCCATTTATCTGAACCGGCTGTAGCCCGACAAGGTAATTATAAGAGAAGCATACGGCATAATTACTACTCATTGAGCCGTCGCAGGTAGCGGTAAAATTGCCAGCGCTTACGGTGTTGTTTATCAGATGCGTTATTATCCCATTGCTGCTGAATGCGATTATAAGAGTGCCGACTATTATCCCGTTAATCAGGCATTGGTATATCTCAGACCTTCCAAATTCCTTCAATTTCTTGTCATCTATGGCAAACCCAACACCGAGGATTATCCCTGCAATGGAAAGCATTATTGCTATCAGCACAACTGAAATATTGTATGTTCCAAGATCCAACAATATAGCACCAGAGTTAAATATTTTTCCTTTCATAATATTCTTACTTTGAGGTCATACACCCCAAAGGGGCGGTGTCAGTGGGAGTCGAACCCGCACGGCCTGTGCTAGCAGGCCACTGTTTTTCAAACAAGCTCCGAGACCGCTACGGACTATGGTGTCGATTGATTATATACTTGAATTTGTTGTCAGATTTCCAAGCAAATGCGTTGATGCTACAGCAAGTGAAGTGGATGCAACGCTGAGAACCCCGACAACCACTGCTCCTATTATTATATTCACAGCAGCAGTGTGGAAGTTGGCCTTTTTCTCCGCCGGCAGCATCTGCCCTACTGCATAGAAAATTCCTGCAAGTACAAACATCACGGCGCTAAGCGCAGGCCCTACCTGCATCAGTGTTCCTTGTATGTTTGTCAGCTCCGTAACTACCGAAGAGCTGGCTGCATCTGCTAGATTAACGAAGAAAAATAAAACCAAAAGCAGAAGCCAGATAAATTTTATATTATTTACCTTCGACCAAAAACTAGCTAATTGTGTTTTTACATCCATACTCTCACCAGAAGCTTATACTTAAGTATATATATTTTACACAAATACATATTTAAATACTTTGATAAATTATAGATAAGAGGGCTTTGTTGTAAAAAAGAGGCTCATGCAACAGATTTTAGAATTTTGCAACAATTATAATGCACGATTCTTTCGGAAAACAGACTATGTATATTTAATTCTGCCAACCCTTTTCTTAAGATAATCATAATGCCTTTCTATCGAATCAGCACTTAGCCTATTGCCTTTCCTTGAATGGAATTCCCATGCTTCTTGTGCAGAGGCGAGTAATTGCTGGTCGCTAAAGCTGTATCTTCTTTTTATTGCATCCGCATGGCTGTATTTCAACTGCTTTATCTTGCCAGTCATTGCATGTATGGCGGTTAGCTCTACCTGGTCTCTTCTTAGAAGCTCTGAGAATCTATCTGCCTCTGCATACCTGCCCTTTCTTATACTGTATTCCAACTTGAGAAGCATTTACCACACCGAAAACTCTGGCATAATCCCTAATTCAAACATCTCAGAAATTAGGAAACATATATTATGGCAGAGAACCTTTAAAAGTATACCATCCATCAGTGCAAGCCGCTTTTGACCTAGGCCTTACACCATCCCCGAATTTGCTCTTAACCATGTGGAATGTTGTTTCGATATTACTTCTTTGAGGTCATGGATGTGCACCATAATTGATAATAATAAAAATAAAGAAAGTCTTAAAAATTAGAATATCCATAATATAAGTACGATGTTCGAGATGGTGGGAAAATGAACGAAATACAATTGCAAAAACAAAAAATTATGGATATTGACTCTAAACTTGGCAAGATTGCAGATTTGCTTGAAGTATTGGTAAAGATGCAAGAGGAAGAATCATACCCTCCCGAAAGTAAAATGAAGAAAAGCTTCATAGCTGAGTGCCAAAAAATATTAAAAGGTATTAGATCAGGGAAGATAAAAACACATGCTTATGATAGTATGGCAGAATTCACCAAGACAATTTCTTGATACAAAGTGGTGAATTTATGGCTTATCGCGTTTCTCTTTCTGATAATTTGGAGAGAGACCTGCATAAATTGTACAAGAAGGACAGAGCCCTTTATGATAGAATAGAGAAAAGGGTAGACCAATTAAAAGAAAACCCACACATTAGCAAACCTCTTGGTAATGTTCTTAAATATTCTTGGAGAGTTCATGTCGGACACTTTGTCTTGATGTATACAATCGATGAAAATAACAAAGTAGTGGAATTCTATAAAATAGAGCATCATGACAAAGCATACGAATCAAAATAACCACAACATACAGATATCTTTTCCCACTTAAATGGAAGGTATGAAAAACAAGATACTGGCCAGAAGCCCAATCCCATTGTAAAAATTCTCTTTTGCTATAATCTTTTATGATACGTCCCACTATTCGTAAGCTCAAATCCCAGGCTTTTCAAATTTTCCAAAGATGGTTTATTTTTATAAAACGCATGCGTATAAACAACTTTAACGCCATTTTCTTTTAACCAATGCAGGCGCATTTGAATCAAATAACGCCCAATCCCCATTCTTCGAAACTGCCTAACCACATATAAATTTGTCAACGAACCCTCGCCATCCCTGTTTACTGTTGCGCTCGCAAATCCAACAATCTTACCTTCCTTCTCCGCGACTATCCAATAGCTTTTTTGGGACACCAAATCCTCCTCCCATTCTTTTATGGTCTTTGTTTTTGTTTTAATCGATTGACTTATCATGCCTATTCTGCTTTTCCCAGGAAACTGTAATTGCTGCTCATCAATTTTACCCTCTAAAAACACATCCCAGATGCTTTCGATATCACTAATTTCAGCTTTTCTTACCCTAAATGAAATTGCCACTTTACTGCTTTCTGTTTTCGAACTGTCGAGTTTTTTACACAATTCAGCTGAGAATGTGGACTCAAAACCCCAATTCTTTAGATTTCTTAACATGGTTCTATCGTTCATGCGGGCAGTTATACTTGCATATTTAGCGTCCTTTCCCTTTAACCAGTCTATTGCCGCCTCAGCTAGAGAACTTTCAACGTTGCCTTTTCCAGATCCCTCTTTTATATACAGCATTGTAAGCCAGCCACTTTTACCGCCACCATAATATGCACCGGCAATACCCACTATGCCATTGTCTTTAGTTACAAGAAACCAGCGTTGCCTTGCTGATTTTATGTCTTTTCTCAAATTCTCCATACTCTCCCTACCACGAATCTCCTTAAGAATATCCCCCTTCGCCCTATCTGGAAATTCTAACTGTATTTCTCTCACTTTACCTTCGATATAGATGTTCCATATTTTTTGAAGATCTCCTACACTGACTGTTCTAATTTCATAACTAGTTTCCTGCCCTCTCAAAAAATGTTCTTTTGTGCTGCCCTTTCTTTCCACAGTTTTGTCCATAAGTTAATCCCTTCTACTTTTCCAGCTTTATCCCGTGTATCTTTTTCAGGAGCTCCCTTTCCTCGTCATTTATCAGGTGTGCGAAGTCCTTTGTCAAAAGCTTGTAGTCCTCCTCGCTGATGTATGTGTATAGTATCTGCCCCTCCCTTATCTGGCGCCCCAGCGTCGGCCCCTCGATTGATATTGCCATCCTGTCCCCCTTCTTTGCGATCTCAGCTGGTTCTTTCTCATTCTGTATGCCCTTTATCTTTCCTATCATTGCGCCGCTGTCGCTCATCATCCTGTAGCCTGGCTTTATCCTCCCCGCTATTACATTTATGCCGAATATTGCTGGGTGCGAAACCCTGAAGAACGAATCGCGGAGCACCTCGACAGCTCCCGGGAAGACTATCTTACTTTCAACCTTCTGCGATGAGCTCCTTTGCTGCTGCTCGACAAAGAGCTTGTAGTCGTCTATGAGCTTGTATATTACCTCGCTCTTTATTATCTTCACGTTGCTGGTCTCAGACGCCTCCTGCGCGTCATTCTCTATGCCCACATCGAATGCGAGTATTGCTACTCCCAACGGATCGTTTGCATTCATGTTGAATGCATCCATTATGTCCCTTTTTGTTACCTTGCCTATCCCCTTCTTGCTTATGTTGAAATTAAGGTTCTTCAAAAGCTTTGAGATTGCGTCTATGCTCCCTATGGTGTCCGCCTTCAATATTACGCCGGTCTTGTCTGTTTTGAAAACATCCCCCATCTCTGATTTTATCTCGCTCGCATAGTTTGAATCTGTAACCTGAACTATTGGCGAGCCGGGTATTGCATCCTCAAGCCCGTTGCCGCTTATTTTTATGCCGCTTGCAGCACCCACGAATTCAACATAGGTATAGTTTCCTGCGCTGTCGCTGCCCTTATGGAATGCCTTTGGCTTCAGCAATGCCTTTATCTTCGCAGTCCCTACGCCTTCCGGTACTGCAAACGCAATTGAATCATTGACGCGGAGCGTGCCGTCATATAGTATGACGTCTATTGTAATGCCCAATCCCTTTATCTCGTTCTTTTCAAGTATGCTTCCCTTGCCGGGTCCTGTTATCTCGATCTTCAGCTTTGCCTCAAGATATCTCTGCGCCAATCCCGTGACAACCATCAGCAGTTCAGCAAGTCCCTCCCCTGTTTTCGCGCTGATCGGTATTATCGCCAATTCTTTCTGGAAGTCCCTCACCCTGCTGTAAAGCTCGCTGTTCAATCCATACTCGCTGAGCTTGCCCACTAGCTCATACACCTTTGCGTCAATCTCCTCTGGTATGTGGCTGCTCTGCTGTTTTAATGCCTCATTAATGCTCTTTGAGCCTGTTGCCCTCCAGCCGGTTATCAGATCTATCTTGTTTGCAGCGACAACAAAGGGCGTTTTGTACTCTCTCAGTATCTCAAGAGCCTCCACCGTCTGCGGCTCAAAGCCCTTCGAGATGTCTACTATAAGTATTGCAATATCCGCAATGCTCCCTCCCCGTATCCTCAGGTTTGTAAATGCCTCATGGCCCGGCGTATCTATGAAGAGAAGGCCCGGTATCGTAACCTTTATGTTTGAGCTCCTGAGCAATGGTCCGCATATGTCATCTATTATTTCCATGGGAACCTCGCTGGCGCCTATGTGCTGGGTGATGCCCCCGGCCTCCTTTGCTGCGACTGCTGTATTGCGTATCTTGTCAAGTAAAGTAGTATTATGCACAATAAAACCGTTTGCCATAAAATTGTGCGTATTTTCAATAGTAAAGTCATATACCGAAAATTCTCCTTCAAGTATCTTTAATTCACTTACCCGGATTATACGGTACGATGAAAGAATCGAAATAAGTTCAGACTCCTCATGTTCTGGCGCAAGGCACATAAGTTGTGAAATGGCATGACCAGTCAGTCTCTGTTTTGACTCATAATAACTGAGCTGGAATTTATCTGTGCCTTTTATGGAATATTTTTCTCTGAATTCTTTAACAATATCTCCCTTTATTGGTGTGCTTTCAAATATACGGCTTGAGACGGATTTTTCAATATTAATTTTGAGCTGCTCAGTTTTACGCGGTTCCCTGAAGCCTATATTTTCATAGAAGGCTTTAAGATTCTTAGATCCGCTTATACAGAGTTCCAAACCGCTCCTTTTTTTCCTTTTCACAAAATACGCAAAGCATTTAAAACGATGCAGCAAAATTGGAATCTGTCTCATAAGTATATTACTTTCACAGCCTATCCCAACATTACCATTATTGTTTTCTGCTTGTACAAATCCCTCCGCATCAAAGAACCCTTTAAGAAACTTGCCTACTAGCTCGTTTGAGGATGCACATATAATATCTGGTGCCTTCAAAGTTCTAGTCTTGTCAGATTCCGGGTAATCAAAAATATGTGATAAGAACTTTTCAAATGTGCTTCCGCCCCTGTGATAAACAATATATGGGGTTCTTCGCCAAGTGGTTGTAGAACCAATTCCAAAGGCTTTCATAATACAGAGTCTGAACTCATTCATTATAAATTCCGAAGTATTGCTCAGATTTGCATCTTTACAAATTCCATCCCCGTACAGCAACCCCAGAATATAGTAAAGTGCCTCGAATTCCTCCTGCTTGTGCGGGATCTTTAACCAGAAGGACCTGTGCGATGCCCTTTTTTTAGTGCTGCTGAATTTTATTTTTTCAATATGATCATATATACCACTCTGATCAAAATTTGAAAGCAAAGAAAATATCTTTTTTAGTACTGAAGGTCTATAATATCCATCCCTTATATGGTACCATAAGGATATATCCCCAATCTCCTTACCTATCTTATATATGCCGTTATTTCTGCAATAGTCCGCTATTATATTGTTTAATTCTTTTGATATCTTAATAAGAAAAGAATCATCTAAACTAAGAAATATCTGCTGCTTTATCTCAGAAAGGCTTATTGAAGAAACAAGAATATTTGACGGGATTACTAATGAATCACCAAGTTTCAGCCTGCCAGATTCTAGATATTCAAGTTTGCCTTTCTCATTAAGTACTAAAAATTTATGCTCTGGCGTGGTCTTTATTTCATAGCCTGCTTTCGTATTGATATGCACCAATTTTTCTGCAGCAAATCTAAAAATATAACTAACTTCTTTAGAAACCGCAATTCCATTCTCGTTCAAAGAGAGCAATTTGAGATTTTTTACAGGATATGCTTCACCATTTGGTTGCGGAATTGATAATCCAGTTTTAAATATTTCAAAAGCAGACTCTGCACTCATCAATCTCCCGTCGCCCAGTTCTAAGATTGTGTCTCCACTGACGCATTTGCCATGGTCTACATGGCCCATTACCGCGATTATTGGCTGCCTGATCATGATAACCACTATCAGTGATTAATTTATGCCTGGAAATCTATAAATTAGGCTAAGTATGCTTGTAGAACCCAAAAACAGCCAATGCAATTTTAACTTCCGGTTTAATAGCCAAATGTGATTAGGTTGCTCGTCTAGCTTGCTCTATAATTGAATATAACCATTTGGACTTTTTAGGATTTACCCTGAGCCTTGCAACATCAGAATGCGGCCTTTCTAATATGTACAATCTGGCTGGAAGTTGGGCCCAGACGGCATGATGCCCAAGGGTCCAGTTTTTACCCTCAATGCTGGCAAGCTCTTTGTCTGCAACCACATAACGCGCCGCATAGGGATTTTTATAAACAAGGTCAAATGCCATATCAACTTGCCCATTTCTTAGGAAGGCCTTCAGGGCCTCTCTTGCCTCCCCTCTCCGCATCAATCTAAATCTCTCTAGGGTTTCAGACTCCTCTTTTTCGCTTCTGTACACCTGTAGGACAACTGGCACTATTGCTTCGGCTGCTGCCATATCAATCACCAAATCTGCGTTGCCTTACCAACGCGTTAAAATGTAAGGTTTCCGCCCTTCTTTTTATTGCTTCAGCGTCTAATATAAATGGTTTCCTGGCCCTGTTCTCCCTGATATTTTGCTTATGCTCCTCCGACATGATCCTGTCCTTTGGTCTGTTTGGATTTTCTGGGACGCCTCTGGGCGTCAGTATTGCATAGCTGCTAACCGAGCCTAAAATGCCCCTATCAGGCACAACTACTTTGCTAATGAGTCTGGTCATTTTATCAATCACGAGAACCGGCAAAAGAAACAAAGAATTCAGCTAGAGGAATTCCTGCCAACCGTATCATTATCTTTATTATATGGCTAGATATTTATACTTGTGGGTATCCAAACCGCAATTCAAAATGGACTTCTTATCAAACCAATACATGAACACCCTATTTTGTCACATATTTATCAAAATTATAAACCAAGCCCGGGAATTGCTCTTCCATCAGTCCGGATAGGCATACTGGCGCCTGGGAATCTGAGTATCCCAATAAGGTATTCCCATGAACGGTGCACATCCCTATCCCCGGCTCATACCGCCTTAGCCTTTTGAATACCCCGGCAATCTCATCCTGCTGTGCCTCGGCATCACTGTACTCTATTAATATTGTACGTCTTGCACCAGTGGACATCCTGCTCGTGTATACTCCTGCCTTGGTTACAATAACAGGTATCTTCAGATATGTTATGGCCTTTTGCTGCTCAATGCCCGCGCCTGTCGAGGGGTATACATTGGTAAATTCAAAGAATTTCGGGGTTACTACCTGTATGGTGTCCAAATCGTATACCTCCTGCGGCCTGCCTGCTATCCTCAACCATGGATTTGTTCCTGTTTCTTTTGGGTCATATATGCTGAGGTCAGCTTTCATTATGCAGCGCTTTATCTTGTCGTGCTCCTCCCCTATGAATGTGCGTTCATCCTTTGAGGCACCAGTCAGCGGAATGGCGCAATAGACAGCATCCCTTTTTTCCTCTATGGCTCCCAGGCCGTCCAATCTTAACAGGTTGCTTATATACGCCGATCTTTCATCAGGGCTCAAAAGAACCTTCTCTATCCTGCACTCCATGCATGTATTATATCGAGAATCTTTATAAAGCAATGCAAAAACGCTGAAATCTTCTGTTATGATTAAACCATAGAAAAGGTGGACTCCGCGGGATTTCCATAATCTTTTTGATTAAACTTTTTTCAAAAAGTTTATTTTGAACCCGCAACCTCCTGCATGCCATGCAGGCGCGCTACCGTTACGCCAGGAGCCCACAATCATGCTGGCGAGACAAATATTATATTGCCTCCCCTTAAAAGTATAGTGCCTAGTTTTATCTTAAGCTCTCCATCCTCAAGTTCCTCTGCATTCTCTATCACTACATTCATGTGCGCGTCGAAAGATACGATCCTTCCCCTTATGTTCATGTTGCTTTTCAGCCTTATCAGCACCTGCTGCCCAAGTACCTTGTTTAGCAGGTCGAATGGTCTCTCATTTGGCATTTGCATACACCAATAAAATGATATTAGATGGGGCGCAAACCCTTTTATAACTTCTTTTTGCTGTTGAAAAATTTCAGGAGCGCGTAATGCGGGCAGAGAAATAAGATTGCAGTTTATTCAGCTCATTCTCAATATGCGTGTTAGTGCCTCGGTGTCAACAATGTCATCATGCTGGTTTGCGATATTGGCCGCAGTATCAACAAGATTAAGTGCATCTTCAGAGCTGGCCACGCCATCCCTCTCATCATATCTTGGTGTAATCATTCTGTGTCCTGAAATTATGTTGCTTATGGATAAGAACTGAACGCCCATATTGTTCGAACTTATAGTTGCGTTTAGACCGTACACCTTTGCATCAAGACATATCTCCCTGTCGAACTCGACAGCCCTCAATGGTATATCTATTGCCAGTGCATAGCTCTTTCCACCAGTATCGTAAGATTTGTTGTGGACCAAATTCTTCATCTCTTCGGCTGCAAATGGTTTTTGCATAGTCTGCATACTATCACTTTTAATGTTATGTCTTGAAATATCTGAGCAACGTGGTGTTATTTCAATTTCTTGAGGTCTTCCTTCTTCACAGCAAGCTTTATCCTTCCAGTCCCTAATCCTATCTGCTTCCCTATGAGTATGTTTTCGGCTACGCCGTTCAGGTGGTCCCTTTCGCCGAAGACGCCAGCATTAACGAAGTGCTTCACAGTTTCTTCGTATGCAGCCCTTGCAAGGACTGAATCCTTGTCTCCGGCTATCCCGTGCCTTCCCGCGCTCCTTATCGCGCCGGTGTAGGTCATCGCATCAGCCAGCAATCCTATGTGCCTGAAGCTTACGGTGATGCCTTCATCCTTGATGGTTGCGATGAGCTCGTTGGCGAGCAGGTTCCTTGAGGCCTCAATGCCGTACACCCTTGCAACCTCGAACTGGTCATTGGAATAGATGTTCCACTTGTCAACGCCGTCTATCTTCATTATCTCCTCTATGTTGCTGCCCCCTGTTGTTATGAAGAATGTCCCGTCATCATTCTGCTGTATCAGAGCCTTGCTTATCCCGGGAACCCCCAGTACTGATGAATTCAGGACGCGCACGAATGTTGTCCTTGTCGCCTTGGTGTTCTCCTTTTTCTTCACCCTTATTTTTATTGCGTCGCCATCAAGCTCTGCGGCTATGTCCTCCCTTTTTGATAGCTTGTTTGCTATCGTCCTTGCATTGACCTCATAGAAGGAGAGCTTCTCATGGTCAAGGTGCAGCGTCATTGTGCCGCCCCTGAAGTTCTCATCAAACTGCCTGACAAGGCTTTTCACCCTCACATCCTCAAGCCTTCTCCATATCTCCCTTATCCTCTCATAGTTCTTGGCTATCCCCTTCTCGAATGTTATTATCATTGTCGGGAACTTCGGCCTTTTCCTTGCGTCAACGAGCTCTATGATCCTCGGAAGGCCCCTTGTTGCTATGACTGATGTTATGCCTGCAGCATGGAATGTCCTGAGCATCATCTGTGTGCTCGGCTCCCCGATCGATTGCGCAGCAACAGTGCCAGCTGCCTCTCCGGGTATTACATTGTTATTTGCCTTGCCCTTATCCTTTGCCATTCATACCATCTTTGAATTTTTTGATAAAACTTTTTCTTAAAGAGCTTTACTCTACCCTTTCCTTTGTGGGGTCTATCCCATCCCCTCCGTATATAGTCTGTATAAGCGAGCCGCTCGCATCCTTGACGCTCAGGCTCTCATCAACATAGAAGTCCTGCATGGCGTTTACCAGCCTTCTCTGCAGGTAGCCGCTCTGCGCAATGACCAATGATTTTGACATTGCCGAATCCCTTGAGCCCATTGCATGCATGAAGAATTCAACAGGCTGCAGCCCGTTGAAGAATGAGGACTTTACAAAGCCCTTTGAGACCGGGTTCTTGTCATTCCTCCTGAAGTAAGGCAATACCCTTCCATTATAGCCTCGTGAGGGCCTTTTCCCCCTTACCGCCTGCTGCCCAAGTAGCATGCTTATCTGCACGAAATTCAGTATGTTTCCCCTTGCCTTTACGCTTGCCATGAGCTGCGTGTTGTTTGTGTCCGGGCTCACATTCTTTTTGAGCACCTGCTCAGCCATAGTCCTTGCGCCCTCCAGCGCGGCCATCACCTCCATCTCAAGCGTCTCCCTTCTGGTGTAGCCTGGCAGCGAATCAAGCTTCCTGTCCTTGTAGTTCTGCGCAAGCTCTGTTGCCTTGCTTTCGACATCGCCGATGATCTTTGCAAGGTCCCTGTTTATTGCATCTGAATTGTAATAGTCCTTTATGCTTATTGTTACGCCCATCATTGCCGTAACTCTCACGGAGAGCTTTGCCATCCTAAGTAGGAATTCCGTAGTTACGTCAGGCCCGTAATCCTCGAAGATCTTAAGTATGAGCGAGCCATTCCCCTCCCCGACAAAATTGTTCTGCACTGTTCCATCAACAAGTTGTCCCTTCCTTATGGTTATGCTCTGGTTCCCTATTTTTGACTCGAAATCAAGATCTTCGGGCAGCAGCATCGAGAATATCGCCCTGCCGCTGTACATGCCCTTCCTGTCCGGCTTCGGGAGCTCGTAGATCTCGCAGCTTGAGAGCAGTGAGCAGGCATCATCCTTTGCAAATACCGCCTCCTCTTTTGTGAGCAGGTACATCCCTATTATCTCGTCCTCCTCTATGAACATCACGGGCTTGCCGTCCCTTGGCGACAGTATCATGTTCTTTGGCTGCATAAGGTACCTTGCCTCCGCCTGGGCCTCAAGCGATTGCGGGAGATGGAAGTTCATCTCGTCTCCGTCGAAGTCCGCATTGTAGGGGTATGTTGCCGAGACATGTATCCTCATTGTGCGCCCTGGAAGTATCTTTGCCTGGTGGGCCATTATAGATAATCTGTGAAGGGTTGGCTGCCTGTTGAGAAGGCCGATGTCGCCGTCTATAAGCTGCCTTTCTATTATGTAGCCTGGCACTATTGACTTTAATATCTCCTCCCTGCTGGTCTCCGTTACTCTCTTCCTTATTCCCTCCTTTGTAATAACATTAAGCACTGCCGGGTAATCCTTGCTCTCAACATATTTCTTTGCAAGCTCAATATTCCACTGTGTCACGTAGATCGGGATTGTGAGGTTCTCAGCTATCCTTCTCGGTATTCCGACCTGGTTTATCGTAAGGCTTGCATCAGGGGAGACAACAGTCCTTGCCGAGAAATTGACCCTCTTGCCGCTTAGGTTGTACCTCAAACGACCCTCCTTGCCCTTAAGCCTCTGTGCTAGCGTCTTTAATGGGCGTGTTGATCTGTGCCTTGCTACAGGGATACCGGGAGTCTCGTTGTTGAAGTATGTTGTCACCTGGTACTGCAGAAGCTCCCAAAGGTCGTCTATTATGATCTGCGGCGCACCCGCATCTATGTCCTGCTCAAGGCGCTGGTTGATCCTCATTATGTCCACAAGCTTGTGCGTAAGGTCGTCCTCGCTCCTCTCCCCGCTCTCAAGGGTTATGGAGGGCCGCACATTCACCGGCGGAACAAGAAGTGTAGTGATTATGAACCACTCAGGCCTTGTTGCTACAGGGTCTATCCCCAGCACATTAAGATCCTCATCGCTTATCTTGGAAAGCCAGTCCCTTATCTCATCAGGCTTCAGCTTGTTCGTGTCTATGTAGAAGAATGTCGGCCGCTCAAGCTTCAGCTTCCTTTGGGGAGTATTGCAGAATGGGCACTTCTTGACTGATTTTAACTTCTTGAGCAGCATTATCCTGTTGTCCTCCTCCTCCATGTTCGTAAGCACTGTGTTGTTTGTATCCTCCTCCACCACTATGCTCTTTATTGCGGATTTAATGTCGTCGCTCTGCTGCCCTGTCAGGAGCACCCTGTGGCAGTTATAGCATGTTGACTGCAGTAAAGAGTATATGGTCTTTGCGAATTCCGGGTGCACAACAGGGCGCACAAGCTCTATGTGGCCGAAATGCCCCGGGCATGTCTTTACGCGCCCCCCGCAGGTCTTGCACCTCAGCCCAGGGTCTATTACGCCAAGCCTCTGGTCCACAAGCCCCCCGTCTATCGGGTAGCCCTCGTCATTGTACGTATCAGGGACAATAAGCCTTGCTACGCTCATCTTCTTTATCATCTGGGGCGATATTGTTGTAAACCTTATATAATCGATTATCTCAGCCTGCATATCCTCACCATCCTATTTCTCCCTGAACCTTATCCTCGGAAGTATGTGCAATGACTTTATCTCGTCGAACAGCAGCTTGAATGCGTAGCTTATCTCCACCACCTCAAGGTCATTGCTGTTGTCGTTGGGGCATACCGGGGTGTTCTTTATGTAATCATAGTAGCCCACATCCCCGCAGTGCTTGCATATCCATATCTCCGCCTTGTCGCTCTGGTCGAGCATGCGCTCCTTCAGCAGCAGGCTTGCGCCATGCGCAACAAGCGCATCGCGCTCCATCTCCCCGAACTTGAGCCCTCCCCTTCTCGGCTTGCCCTCTGTCGGCTGGTGCGTCAGTATCTGCACAGGCCCCCTGCTCCTCACCTGCAGCTTGAGGCTTACCATGTGCATAAGCCTGTTGTAGTACACAACTCCAGTGAATATCTTTGCGTCGAATTTCTTCCCGGTGCGCCCGTCATAAAGGAGCTCATCGCCGAACCTCTCAAATCCGTGCTCCTCAAGTATTGAGCCGTATTCGTCAACAAGCGCCTTTCCGTTGGTTGCAAATGGGGTTCCGTCGAACGTTCTTCCCTTCAATGAGCCAACCTTGCCGCCAAGCATCTCGAGCATGTGCCCGAATGTCATTCTTGATGGCAGCCCATGCGGATTGAGCAGAAGGTCGGGAACTATCCCATCCTTTGTAAACGGCATGTCATTCTGGTCCACTATAAGCGCTACGACCCCCTTCTGGCCGTGCCTGCTTGCAAACTTGTCACCTATCTCGGGTATCTTGTTGCCCCTTATCCTTACCTTCGCTATCCTTGTTGCGCTTGTGGTCTCGCACAGCATTACGCTGTCCACAGTGCCGTCCTCCCCTGCCTTTAACGTTACTGAATTATCCCTTCTCTTCTCCTCGCCGACCCCGAAGCTTGTCTGTTCCTCGAGGAACCTTGGCGGCGATACCTTGCCTATAAGCACATCCCCCTCCTTTACGGATGTCTCATTCTCTATTATCCCGTCCTCCGTGAGTTTTGAGTATGCATGCTCGCCAAGGAAACCCTCAGTTGTTGCCGGGGGTATCTTGAAATAGTCCTGCTGGCTTCCCGGGTATCTTCTCTCCTCATCGGAGTATGTCTTGTATGCAACGCTTCTTGCAAGGCCTCTGTCAACTGCAGCCTTGTTAAGCACGATTGCGTCCTTCATGTTGTACCCGTAATAGGTGGAAAGTGCGACTACGAAATTCTGCCCGTGGGAATGCCTGTTCATCTTCAGTGTCCTGTAGGCAAGGCTGTTGACTATTGGCTGCTGCGGATAATAGAGTATGAATGCCCTGGGGTCGTAGCGCTTGTTGAAGTTTATCGCGTACAGGCCCTGGCTCTGCTTTGCAAAGTTCGATGATATTGGGTGCCTTCCTATGGAGTTGTATTCAGGGAATACTATAAGGTTCATTGTAAGGCCGAGTATCGATGCCTTGTCTATCTCAAGATGCGTTGTCCTATGCTCTATGTCCTTTTCGCCAAGTGCAACCCTCGCATTCTCCTCCTCCTCGGCATCAAGGTACTCTATTATGCCCCTCCTTACAAGATAATTGAAGTCTATCTCCTTGCTCTTGAGCCTCTCAAGCAGCTCTGGCGTCATCTTGCTTATGCCGTTCTCAACAACTATATATGGCCTTCTTGCGCGGCCCCTGTCCGCATTTATGTGCACCTCGTTTATCTTCTTTATGTAGGCGACATTCACCTCTCCGGATATGACCCCCAATCTTCTGTTCTTGCGGACCTCCTCGGCAAACCTCCTTCCGGATTTAACATTGCCTATGAACCTTCCATCAAGATAAACATAGCATTTTTGCGATTTTTCCAATTGCAACACCATCATATGAGCTTAGACTCCTTTAGCTTCTCCTCCAGCGTCTTTGCATCAGCGCCTACAGTTATCTTTGACATGAGCGCAAGGTATTTTGTAAGCCCGACATCAGTGCCCTCCGGGGTTTCGCTCGGGCATATCTTCCCTATGTATGTACCGTGCACATCCCTTGCCTTGTAGTGCGGGTGCTTCTTTGAGAGCGGGGATTTCACCCTTCTTAGGTGCGCATAGGTGCCTGTCAGGTTCATGCGATCAAGCACCTGCGATATGCCTGTCTGCCCTGCGGGCCATGAGCCAGTTCCCATGGAATAGAGCATCTTTTCCGTAAGTGCATCAGGGTTTATGTTTGTGCGCACGCTGAGCTTGCGCCCCCTTGCGGTTGTCCTCTCTATATGGTACTTGATGTCCTTTATGAAGAACTTGAATGCATTGTTGAATAATTCCTCCATGAGGTCGCCTGCAAGCTTTATCCTCTTATTTGCATAATGGTCCTTGTCATCGGCCTTCGCATGCCTGTATGCGACAAGGGAGGCACGCTCCGCCATCCTCAATAGATATAATCCCTTTTCCTTCCTTACATCTGCCTTGTCGCCAAGGTGCGGCAGTATGTAGGTGTCAAGCTGTATCTCAGCCCTTTTCTTCTGGTACTCCTTTGTCTGGTTAGGCGCAGCCATCCTGCCCAGCTCCATTATTGCATCATTTGTTGTGAACTCCTTTGCAGAGCTCAGGTCCATATTTAGAAGAAGGTCATTCTGGACCTCCCTGTTTTCTATCTGGTCAGGTATATCCTTGACCTTTATGCCGAGCGCTGCGAGTATCAGTATCAGGTCCATGCCCTTTGATATCGTCGGGAATTGAACCTTGTAAATCCCATACTCGTCCCTTGTGATGGAGCATCTCGCCCTGAAGTTTACTGTAGTCGAGAATACCTTTGCAACCACATCCCCGCCGCTCTCCTTTGTTGCTATTATCCTGTTGGGCGCCAGATCCTCAACACCCACAAGCACGCGCTCGGTGCCCTTTATTATGAAGTAGCCTCCTGGGTCATCAGGATCCTCTCCATCGTTGATTAGCTGGTCCCTTGACATACTATGGGTGTAGCACAGGTCGCTCTTTACCATTACTGGCATCTCTCCGACGAATGCCTCGCCAGCCGCATCATCCTTCTCTATCCCGCTGACAACCGGGACATAGGTTATGTACATCGGTGCGGCATAGGTAAGGTTTCTTGCAAGCGCCTCATTCGGCACTATCTTCCTTGTGCTGCTGTCCGATTCTATTATTATGGGCGGCTCCACCCTTATCTTGCTGAACTTTATCGCAAAGTCAGAGACCTCCGGCTCTACCATGCTGTTGCTGTCAACAACCTTCTGCATTCCCATCCTTATGAAGCGGTTGTAGCTCTCTATCTGCTGCTGCACCATTGATGTGGAACTTAGATAAGACTCGAGTACCTCATGATCTTCCATAGCAAAACACCGGGAAGGATTAGCCCTTCACCACAAGCCTGTAATACATGTATTTTCCTGTAGGATCCTCTCTGTTTATAGCAATCATGGTGCCGGGCTTTGCGCCGAGCCTTTTCGCCTGCGGGTCGCTCTCCAATATCTTCGGGAATTTCTCAAGCGGTGTATCATATTTCTTCATTATCTTTTTTGCATCGCCAGCGCTGAGCAATTCATGTTCTGGAATCAGTTTAGGGGTTTTCACCAAAGCTCACCAGACATATAAAGGAGTATTGCCACTAACAAGTAAGAAGTCCTGAATTATATTAAAAAAGAAGGAATATATACCTTGCTATCATTGCCGTATAGCCCTGTATAAAAACCTTGCCCCCAAAAAGCCCAAAGCCCAGGGGGTCTTATGCATTAAGGGTTAAAAAATGCAGGCTAATCCATGAACTTAATCTGCATATTTTTGCCATATGAATTCTTAAGTTGATCCGAGATAATACTCCGATCACTTTCATCAACAACGTGTAAAACATATGCCGTATATCCTGTCGCGTCTTTTGGCTCTACATGCAGCATAATTCTGCCAAGCATTATGATAGACTTATTATTTTTGGGTTCTGCTGCCGCTTCAAAATCCCCGTAGTCAGTGACCTCGTCCACCAAATACTCCCTTTTATCTAATGTAATTTTGGTGTGCTTTCTACTTCGCGTATGTCCATCTCCCGGAATTCCCATTATTGGTTGATCATCGAGAGTGGGGTCATATTGGTAAATGCGCAGTTGCGTACTTTCTGGGTAATAACCAAGTTCCTCCTCTGCTCGATTATATGCTAGTTTTCCAATATCTTGAAAATCATCCCTTAATAGTCTATTTTCTGATTTCCAATGACTTCCATGATCTTTGAAAGCTCTAGATGCCTCAATCTCCACTTCAACAGCAATCTTATCTTCTATAGCTACCTTCTTTCCAGCATCTATATCTTTATTTATCTTTTGTACACGCTGTTCTGCATCAATACGTGCCAATTCAAACGGTCGGTCATTATACCAATCAACTCCTGCAGCTAAACCCGCACCTATTACAAACGGCCGTATTTGTCTAAACACATGTTTTATTCTGCTTTTTTCCATTTTTACCACGATATAATTCTAAATTTCCTAATATAAATACCTATCTTTTAGCGGTATTGTAAAAGTATATATATTTATAAAACAGATATTTTGCGTGGTGAAATGAAAACTAAAGGGATGGCTGTGCCTGACAGGACCAGAGTACCCCTGCGCACGGAAAACAAGGCCTTTGTTTTTCTATACCCGCAGGCTGAAATAATAGATTTTGAAATAGAAAAGGGATACCGAATAGTGGATCCTGAGAAGGACAGGGATTTCCATGAAAGGTTCGCAAATGCAAAATCAGAGGAGGAAAGGTTAGCAATACAGAATGAGGCGATAAAGCTGGCAAGGCAGGAGCACAAAGAATGGTATAGAAGAATGCTCAACGGCTGCATAGATGCAAGATACAGAAAAAAGGGATTCTCCATACTCTTTGCCCTGCTGAACAACACCCAAATATCAAATCTTATTGAAAGATACCCTGATGATAAAATCATATACGTCGGCATGGATGAAAAGACCCACAAGACTCCGGGCCCTGACGGAAAGTTCAGATACCCAAACAGCAATGTAATACTGAACCAGCTTGGTGACATATCCACATTATGGGTTGCAGGGTTCCATATGTGGCACTGCGTCGATAGAGTGGCAAGGCGAGCATACAAGCGCGGCATGAATGTGTTGGTTGACGAGGACCTTACAGATCAAAGGCTTACCTCATTGAGATCCGATGTAGATGCACTTGCCAATTTTGCAATTGATGGGTATCCAAACTACAACCCGAGAAGATTCGGCGAGTACTACTTCGAGCGCTTTATGAGGCCCCGCAGGAACAAGCCATGGTACTGGCAGGACTATTAAGGAAAGTAATAAAAACACCAAAAATAGAGTATTTCCCAGTGATTTAATGCAATCTGGAAAATTGTCTCCATACCAAAAAACCGTATCCCTTTTTGGGGTGATATCAGACATATCGATGCGGCTATGCGTAGACGGGAATCTTTTGAAATCTACTGCTGACACAAAATGGTGCGAGATGTTCAATGCAATCAAAACTGATGTAACCATCAAAGATATGCTCGGAAGGCCCGGATGCCTTGACGAGATAGATTATAACGAGGCGCAGCGCAGCTCAAAGGTGTTAAAAGGAGAACTTGCAGCATTCAATGTCCATACCATTCCAGTCAGAGATGGTCTTAGCTGGACTATGCACCCTAGAATTTTGAGCGACGTCAGAACAAGATTTGAGTACAGCACAGCCGATTATAAGGAGTTTGTAGATAGGGCGGTAGAAATCGCAAAGGGCTTTGTTGTGGCCGAAGTGGTCCCAAGCGAGGTGCTATTGGATCTGGTAAGGCAGCTAAGAAGCGGCAACAGCATTGCGCAAAAACCATAAGTGCCAAATCAACAAAAAACGGAGTGAGGGGCTTAATCCCACTATGCCCTCCCTAATTCTTGCTTTTATCCATTTACCTTTTTATTCTTGCATGGATCTTTCTTCCGCGTTTGCGCGCGCTTGCCGCCCATACGAAATCAAATAATGAGAATAAGAAAAATGGAGAATAAAAAATAAAGAAAAAGAAAGTAAAGCCCGTCAGTTTAAACTTTGCTACAGATTCTTTACATCATCATTTCTATTGCGCTGCCCAGCCATCCTATCAGGAAGGCGAGTATCACTACCCAAAAGCCTGCATTGAAAGAGACCGGCGAAACTGTCAAGATGACCAGAGATAATGATGCTAGCATCAAAACCTTCCAGCTCATTGCGCCTCCCTTTTTCCATGCAATGCCTGCTAAGCTGCTAAAGAATAGTCCTATAGAGCTAAGGACAGCTACTCCCAACAATATTGGCAGCCAAACCGCACCTACGCCAGATGTTACCCACGTGCTCCACCAGTTCCCTGCAAAAATCACATACAGGAACAACAGGCTGGCAATGAATCTCAGAACATTTGGCCATGCGTTTTTCTCTTTTGACTGCTTTGCCGATGTTGTATTTCTTGGCATGTTCTCACATTATAAATAGCATTAGAAATGTTTTTAAAGATATGCCAGATTCCATTATAATGGAATACAAAAATTGGTTTTCCGCTAAAATGGAATATTCGACGTCAAACTTCTCGGCAATGCCCTCGTGGGCTATTTGGAATGCCCTAAATCGTATGTCCTGCCCCGCCATCTGATTTTCCTCATCCCCTTTGCCTTTATTAGGTTGGCAAGATATACAAAGTTTATGAGCGGGTATATGCAAATAGCGGCAAGCGATCCATTCGACCGCCTGTATGTTTTTGCCCAGCCGGCAATGAATGGAAGCAGGAGCAAAAGGAAAACCGGATTAACGAATATTGAAAGGATAATGGCAGATAAGAATACCAGTATGCTGGCCGAATAGAATATTACCCCATAGTAGAAAACCTTCCCGCTTCCATTGATTGAGAGTGCGGTCTGCCTGTTTGCCCATTCCCAGAATACCTTAAAGCTGTCATTTGAATCTATTATTATGTCAATGCCTGGCACATAGGCTATCTTTAGCCCCTTAGCCTTTGCTATGTCTGTAAGTGCTATGTCATCAGATACAGATTCGCTGAATCTTCTGAAGTCGGCTTTTGAGAGAAAGTCCTTCCTGAATGCGAGCGTGCCTCCCCACCCGAATCTTGTACTTGGGCTTTCCATAAGCGAAATGCCGACAAATCCCCAGACGAATTTTACATAGGACCAGAAGCCGCCAATCGGCCTGAAGGCCGGGAATGATGTGCTTAAGCCTACTCTTTTGTCATGAAGTGGCGCAATTATGCCAGAAAGCCAATCCCTGCCAACATGGGCATCAGAATCAAGTATCACATATGCATCATAGCCTTTGAACTGCGAAAGCGCAGCTGATATGTTCCTTACCTTGCCGCTGCAGTTCCTGCAGTTGAACTTTGATATTATGAATTTCAATCCCGCGGCCTTTATGGATCTGACTGCCTCATCCTTCTCCGACTCAACAACCGCAATCACCTCATAATTGCTGTACCTCTGCCGCTTTGCAGCTGTGAGGTTTCCGGCAAGCCCAATGTCAAGGCCCTTGCATGGTATTATCACAAGCACCTTGGGGTTATAGCCTTTGCTGGTCAGGTATTCCTGCCTTGGCCTTCTCCTGAACGAGAGCACAAAAAGGAATAGCGCTACAAGGGAGATGAAAACAATGTAAACCGTAAGGACAGCTTCAACCATCAAATCCTCATTTCAGTACTGCCTCAAGCCTCCTGTTTATCTCAACCGCATTCCTTTTTGTCACTGTCCAGCTCTTCTGCTGCTGCTTCATCTCCTCCGGCTTTATGAACAGCCAGCCGTTGCTGTTCATCCTCCACGCGATAAACGTCCTCATCTTCGTGTTCCTTGCCCATTCAACCAGGTTATCATATCTTACATTCTCTATGGAGACGCTGCCGCTCTCCCATGCCTTGCACTCAAAGGCAAGTGCATCATCCCCTTTTATTGCAATAAGGTCAGGGCTAAGCGTGTTTATCCCGCTGCCCGCGCTCCTCATAACCGAATACCCTTTATCATGTAGCTCTGTGAGAAGCTCCCTCTCGCCGCGCGCCCCTTTTGAATACCTGGTCAAGCAATCAGCAGATATACACAAGCAAAACTTAAATACAGATAAGTTTTTAAAAGAGGCATACAAATGATAATCGTTTCAATGTTTGACAACTTCATAAACAACCTAAAGAACGGCTTCAGGGTGGCAAATGCAACAAGGAAGCTTGTTTTTAAGGACAAGGAGCTCTTTTTGTACCCAATTATTTCAGCGGTGATCGGGATAGCCATGGCAGTGTTGGTGATTGGCATCGGCGCAGCGATCTTCCTTACCGGGGCAGTGGCAGGGCTAAGCGGCGGCCAGATGGCCCTTATAGTAATATGCCTGTTGATACTCCTCTATTTCCTTGTCTATATGGTGAGCTCATACTTTACAATCGCGATGCTTATGGCGTTCAGGTCCTACGCAAGCGGCAAGAAAATGGGCATGGCTGAGGCACTGGGTCGGACCGCGCCATACACAAAGCTGATAATCGAATGGTCCCTCTTTTACACAATAATAGTTACTATTATACACATCATAGAGGAGGCAATACGAATGCTTCTCTCAAGGTATGGGATAATCGGCAATGTGATAAGCGGGGTGCTCACCGGCGGGATAAACCTTGCCCTTGCCGCATCGGTTGCCTTTGCATTCCCGATAATACTTGACGAAAAGAAAGGGCCAATCGCAACACTGAAATCCAGCATCAGCTTCATAATGAAGAATTTCGGCGATACATTCGGCGGCCTTCTGTTTGCGGAAATCTTTGAGATAATATTACTGCTGGTCGGCCTCGGCCTGATATTCCTAGGCATAATTGTGTATGCAGCATACAGCATTGCAATACCTGCAGTCATACTTGCAATAATAGGAATAATAACGATAATAGCAGGAGTGCTTTTGAGGTATGTGCTCTTCAACGCCTTCAAGCTGATAATATATGATTACAAGACAAGGGGAACTCTTCCGAAGGGGTTTGACAAAAGCCTTATAGATGCAAGCGTAAAAAGGAAGAACAACCCGAAGGGCAGCAAGCCCCTAAGCCCATTCGGCATAGGCACTGGAGGCAACATATAGATGATGGTGTTTGGAAATGGCTAAAGGAACAATCAAAGCTGCCTCTGGCCTTTGTTTGCCGAATAGTGCCCCAAGCCCCTGTCCAGTCTCTCCTTCATCCTCAATACAAGGTCTCTCATTCTTCTTTCCCTTATCCTTGCGATGAAGAGGTATGTCTCATCCTTTGTGCCTCTTGCCACAACTATGACAACGCTGCCTATCTTCATCCTTCCCGCCCTTCCCTTTCTCTGTATGTTCCTTATCTCGTTTGGGATTGGCTCGTAGAATATCACAGAATCAACGCTTGGTATGTCCAATCCCTCCTCGCCTATGGATGTTGCTACGAGTACCCTGAACTTTCCCTCTGCGAAATCCTTTAATGTGAGCTGCTGCTGCGCCTGCGTGACTCCGTTTTTCTTCCCTACAAACTCCCTTGCTGGTATGCCGTTCTCGTTCAGCATCTTTGCAAGCTGATGGGTTGTGGAGCGGTACTGCGCGAATACCATTATGCTCTTGTCCATCATTTTGTCCTTTATCATGTCCACTATGACTGCCATCTTCGGGTGCTCCTCTCCCTTCTCAAGTGCTTTTTTTGCGATATCCACTGCCGAGATGATCGACTTGTTCGAAAGTATGCTCTTTATTGCCCTTCCCTTTGGCTCCCTTTTTTCAAGCCCGTCCATATAGCTTGCAAATGGGTGAAGCCCCTCGGTGCTTGCCAGATCATAGGCATGGCCCACATTCAGCACATAGACGTAATTGAAAAGGCCCATGAACTTGTAATTCTGCGCCTCTATCCTCCTTATGTTATTCCCGATTTCAAGAAGACGGCCCTTTGGGGTTTTGTCATAGTCCTTGAATGGGCTCAATCCATGGCTGTATAGGTTGCCCAGATGCTCGTCTATTACCGGCTTCAGCTTCGCAAGTATGGCATTTATGGTGTCTCCCTTCTCAACGCTCACAACCGAGATGTCCTTCTGCTTCACATATGGCTCGACATCAGCATCCGTGCTTATCCTTATCTCTATGTTCTCAGTTCCAAGCGATTCTATCAATGAATTTATCTTCTTGCTGTTGCTGCCGGGCGATGCGGTAAGCCCAAGCGTCTGCACCCCCATCACCTTTGACTCGTTCGCTATGTATGTGTAGGCATACATCCCAACAGCCTTGTGGCATTCATCGAATATCACTATTCCAAACTCATCAAGCGAGATCCTTCCGCTTTTGAGGTCGTTTGCAAATGTCTGCGGCGTTGCAGCAATGACCTTCGCATTCCTCTCAAGCTCCTCCCTCTTCAATCTGTTTATGCTACCGGTGAGGAGCAGGATTTTGTCCTCCTCAATGTTCAAGAGCTTTGCAAGGGACTTGTAGTGCTGCTCGCTGAGCGGTTTTGTAGGTGCGAGTATTACTGCCTTTTTGCCTTTCTGAAGCGCATTTGCAATTGCAAAGATTGCAATAATGGTCTTGCCAAGCCCTGTGGGCAGTATGACTATCGTATTCCTTCCGCTAGCTACGCTCTTCATTATATTGATCTGATACGCCCTCGGGTCGACAATAGATGTATTTACCAGTCTGCTATAAGGCCCAAGATCATCCCACGATAAAGCCATAAATAAAATTTGTATGTTGGCCTTTATAATCTTTTATAAATAAAGCAAATCAACCCGATAATGATGCTTATTATACTTTGTCTTCTAAAAATTAGATAAAACGCCGCAGTAACTCAACCCGGGAGAGTGTCCGCCTGAAGAGAAGCTTTTAGAAGAAGCTTCATCAAAATTCAGAAAGCGGAATGTTGCTGGTTCAAATCCGGCCTGCGGCAAACGAATTTCTTGTTAATTCCTTGGCGCCATACAGGAAGTTTATAAATCTATACAAACAATAAACTATTACTTCGGCTGATCTGATTGGACGATAAGAACGAGAATGGAATCACGGTTAAGAAATCAGAGAACTTCATGGAATGGTACCTGCAGGTATTGACCAAATCAGACTTCATGGACTATTCAGAGGTTTCCGGCTGCATAATATTCAAACCCGCAGCTTTTGGGGCATGGCAGATAATCACATCATCAACAGATGCGGAATTCAAGAAAGTCGGGATAGAGGATGTCTATTTCCCGCTGCTAATCCCGGAGAAGCTCCTTAAGAAGGAGCAGGAGCATCTTGAGGGCTTTGAGCCGGAGGTTGCATGGGTTACGCAATCTGGGGATACAAAATTCAGTGAGAGGCTTGCAATACGCCCGACATCAGAGGCGATAATGTATTCAAGCTATTCAAAGTGGGTAAGGTCCTGGAGGGACCTTCCAATAAGGCACAACCAATGGAATAATGTACTCAGGTGGGAATTCAAGCACTCCACCCCATTCATAAGGACCAGGGAATTCCTATGGAATGAGGGCCACAGCGTTTTCGCGACAGAAAGCGAGGCAAATGCTGAAAGGGATGTAATACTTGGAATATACCAGAAAATACTTAAGGAATATTTTGCCCTTCCTGGCATAATAGGGATAAAGAGCGACAAGGAGAAGTTTGCAGGTGCGGTCGCCAGCTACAGCATAGAGCACATAATGCCGGATGGCTGGGCAATTCAGGGCCCGGCCTGGCACAGTGACGGCCAGAACTTTGCAAAGGCATTCGACATAAAGTTCCTTGACAAGGAGGGCAATTCGCAGTATGCATGGCAGAATACCTATGCCCTGACAACAAGGGAATTGGGCGTGATGGTTGCTATCCATAGCGATGACAAAGGCCTGGTGCTTCCGCCAAAGCTTGCCTATGTGCAGGTTGTGGTCGTCCCGATCTACAAAAAGGACAATGTGGCAAAAGTGGACGCCTACGCGAAAAAAATCAGCAGCCAGCTTTCAAAGGAATTCAGGGTGAAATTGGACAACAGGGAAGGCTACTCGCCAGGATACAAGTTCAATGATTGGGAATTGAGGGGAATACCTATAAGAATAGAGATAGGGCAGCGCGAGATGGATGCCAATAAGCTGGTGATCGCAAGAAGGGATACCGGCGAAAAATCAGATTGCAGCGCAAAGGATGCAAAGCACGCCATAGAAAAGCTTCTCGATGAAATACAAAACGCCCTTTTCTCGAGGGCAGAGGACTTCCTGAAGGCGAATGTCCATAATGTTGCTGATTATAAGGAATTCAAGAAGGTTCTGGAGGAAAAGAGGGGCATTCTGCACGCACCATGGTGCGGCAATGAGGAATGCGAAAAGAGCATTAAGGAGGAAACAGGCGCAAAAATAACAAACATACCATTCGAGCAGGGAAAGCTTTCTGAAAAATGCGTATATTGCGGCAAAAAGGCGAAGCGCATGGCAAACTTTGCAAGGTCTTATTAAAGGTATTAATTTAAATAACGCCATCCATAAAATTAAAATAATGCGATTGTAGTCTAGCCTGGTAGGACGCAGGCTTGCCAAGTCTGCAACCCGGGTTCAAATCCCGGCAATCGCATGTCCTATGTTTAGGATGCCGTGTCAAACACAAGATTGCTCATCGTTTTCTATACCCGAATACCTTATCATATTCTTTATGATCCATTATATCTAGCACATCAAGCCAGATGGATAATATTTCTACCTCTGGATCTTCCCTTTGCGGCTGCTTAAGGGTGTATACCATTCTCCAGCTACCGGTAAGATTAATCTTCCACAAATTCGTTACTTCGTATTCTATAACATATTTTTGTGGTACCCGATTTCTTGGTATGTGTATTGCATCATCATAATTTTTCTTCAACAATTCAATCTTGTCATTTATGGATTTTAGCAAAGTCTGATGAAATGAATTTGTAATTCCTTTTAAACTTTCCTCTTCGCATCTTTTCATAAGCAGCAGATATGCCTCTTTTGCATCTCCTAGCAATTTTACTGTTGCATGCTTCTCTACTATAAGGTCACATCTGCAATCCTTCTTTTTCTGCCATCTCTAATCTCCTGCTTGGATTGAACGTCCATATAAAACCTTTCTTAGTTTCAAGTACCATTCCCCTCTTCTCCATATAATCAAGCGCAAAATTAAGAGTAGAGCGCATCACCTTTGTAGGCAATTTAGCAAGAATCTGATTTCTGCTAAGGGGATTATTCGCTTTCTTTATCACCTCTTCTATGGCTAATATAGTCTTAAGGGTAGGATAATGGACTATTTCTCTCTGCATTTGCTCCTGCATAACTGCAACACCTAATAAATATATAACCTAATAAATATATATACTTTTCTGTCTGTGGAAGGCTAGGTGCAAATCCCTTCCAATCCCTTTTTAAAGCGTTGAACATATGTTTAAATAAGTGTCCATCCAACCTTTACTGATGAAGGTTCTAGAAGCCGCGCTTGCGGTAATGTTATTGGTGGTAGTTGCAATGGCGCTGTTTACCGTATCCTACAGCGTCTCGACGCAAAAGGCTGCAAATGCCGAATTTATCCAGCAGGGAAGCCTGGGAAACCCTCCTGCAATAATTACGCCGATTAGCAATGGCTATGATGTTTCGAATATAAGCGAAATAAACCCCTTTATAATTATAATAAACGGCTCCCTATTCAGGCTCTCTGTAAATTATATAACCCCAAGTGGGGTTGGGTTGCTAATAAACGGCTCAGTTTACACATTAAATGCGAACAAGCCCGTACAGATAAGGCAGACCCCTGTGTATAATTTCTATGCTGAATTGTCGAATACCACAACCTTTTCAAAGATCCAAACCGCAAACGTGCTTTTCTATTCAGAAACTAGGGCGCCATCCTACCAAATTAATCTGACCTACAACCTAACCAGCCATCCGTTGGTTTTGAGCACGGCCGGAATTAACGCTTCAGTGGCAATATCCTCACCGAATGCCGCTACTGCAAGGATACTGGTAAGCAACGTAACGCATTTTGCAGCAAATATCCCATTAAATTATGAACCGGTGCTTGTGCTCAACATAAGCATCTCTTCCCCCAATGTGTCTAATCTAATCATATCAGCCACAATGAATTATTCATGTTCAATTGTTGCTGGTGCAATAAGGCCGTATAAATTAATCAGCGGCACCTGGACTCCGATATCCCAATACAGCTTAAACAGGAAAGGGTGCTCAATGACATTCAGGGTGCCCCCAGACCCCATTGTCGGTATATTCCAAAATACGACCTATGTATCACCTACGATTATCACATTATTGACTTCCGTTCCAACAACAGCAGCCACAACAACCGTGCAGCCGGTCATACAAAAAACATCACCTGGTACTGTTGCAAGCGGGTGGTGGATTGCTACTATTTTGGTAATTGTCATAATAGTAATTGCAATACTTGCCTATGCTCTCCTGAAGAGGCCAAAAGGCAGGGGCAGCCCTAAAAAACCGCCAGCTGCCGGAAGGCGAAAAATATCCGTTAATGAGCAAAGCGATTAACCAGCCTTTACAAGAAAGGGCATATTTTGCACTCATTCGGTGCTCCATATTATTGTCTTATATCCCCTCTTTGTGTCCATGCTCCTTATGGGCAGCTTTCCGATCAGGAGCTCCTTTATCTCGCCATAGGCCATCTTTATCCCGTATCTCCTAAAGATGTTCCTGTGGAATAGCACGTCATTTTTGTATGCGGTTTTGAAGTCGTCGAATGCGCCAAGCGTGAAGAAATCATAGCTGCCGATCAGTGGCGCAGTTATCAGGTATCTGCTTATCAGCGGATTGTCGTCGTCGCCGGTGAAGCATTCTCTTGCTATTGCGGATGCCCTTTCATAGCCCTCTGACGGCACGTATTTGCTGAAGAATGTCATCAGAGAGACATTTTTCGGCGCATCAATGGAAATGGTAAACGACTTTATATAATCCAGTTTTAGCAGGTTGTTAAAATTATAGGAGGCAGTGTTGACATTCATGCCCAACTCCTTTGCAAGCTCCTGGAATCTTATCCTGGAGTTGGAATTCAGGATCGTGAGCATTTTCTTATAGCGCTCCTTTATGGGCATCCTTTCTATTATCTCATTCCTCAGGGGGAAGAAGCCCAGTTGCCTGTGCACAACCTCCGATGCATACCACTCAACCTTATATTCTGAGAGCAATGTCTGCATCTTCTTGTCCCAGTGTGCATACTCCTGCCCTGAGAGTGCATTTGCATAGATTAAGAGGTCATAGGTCCCATTTATCGATGCTGCCATCTGCGGTATGTGGGACCCCTCCAGCAATCTCCTTATCCTTCCGTAATCCGGCTTGGAATTGAATCTGGCAAGTATGAGGTGCGGCCTTGCAAGCCCCAGTTTTTCCTCATTGAATTCCAGTGTATAATTTATTTTAAGTTCCCTCTCCATCGCATTTAGCTTTAATGTTATTGTCCTTCTCGAAACCCCGGTAGATTTTGAAATGTCGTTGATTTTTGCCCTGGAGTTCTCCGAAAGCGTGTGCAATAGCCTTTTTACCAAAGTGCTGTGCCTCTCATTGAATTCGCTCGAGAACTCCGGTATGCTGCCCATGCTATTAATTAAAAATGAAGATTTATATATGTATCATAACCACAAACATTTCTTGTTATTTTGTTAAATAAGTTATGTATTTAATAGCCTAACCAGCCAATTACTATTTGCTACTAAAGTGAATGGATGCAGATTAAAAAATTGGCGAATATCTATCTGATATTGGCGCTGATCCTTGGTGCCCTTGTACCGGTAATGCTTAAAATCGCAGTCCAGAATATCAACCTGTACGAGTACCTCATGCTCACCTTTTTGGTGGGGCTTCCGACATCATTCTTGTTCCTGGTTGCAAGGAAGAAGACAAAAAGGCTTGCGGCAAGCATGATGAACTACAAGGAATTCGCATTTATCGCCTTTCTGGGGATCCTTAATTACGGGATGCTGGAATACGGATTGACATATGCAGAGAAGTTTGTAAGCGCCTCCCTTGCCACTGTAATATACAGGGCATTCCCGTTATTCATGCTCATCTTCCTGCCATTCATGCTAAGGGAGCGCATAAGCAAATACCAGGTCATAGCGCTTGTCTTGGCATTTGCGGGATTGTACATTGCAGTTACTGGGGGAAGCCTTGCGGTATTCAGCAACCTTAACCTCATTATGGTGGGGCTTATAGTAGCGATAGGGCTGGCAAGCGCATTTGTTACTGTTGCAATCAAGAAGTACTCATTCGACATGGAGATAGCGATGTTCATATTCAATTTTGCGGCATTGGCATTCTTCGCTGCGCTTTTCTTCATTGTCGGGGCGCCATTCCAGCCAGTAAATGCAAGTGCACTGGTCTCGATTCTGTATGTGGGCGTGATATACAATGTTTTTGTCGGGCTGATGTACTACGGGGCATTCAGGATGATAAAGACAACATTTGTCACCAACATCTACTTCCTTTCGCCATTCATAACATTCCTGTTTTCAGCGGTGATACTCGGCGAAACGATCTACCCGTATTACATAGCAATAGCGGTTCTTGTCTCTGCCGGGCTTCTTATCCAGAAGTTTGACAAGAGGGGCGGAACCTACCTCTCAACCCAAAAGGATTCCGGCACTTACGTATTTCACGATGTTACAAGCGCCTTTGTAAATACCGATGCCCCGCTGATATACAATGCAATAAAGTCGGGCGGCAGGGTTCTTGCGGTAAAGATTGACGGAGGGGGCTTTGATGCTGCCGGGAAAAGGGCATTCGGCGATTATCACGGGGATGTCCTTGTCTATACCAGTGAAAACAAGAAATTTATCAGCAAGGAGCAGGAGGACTTCGTAAGGGAGATAATGGGTGCAGAGGGCTCCGAAACGATACTTATGGGGGCAGGGAATCTGGAATCCGGGGAAAATGAGCTATCCAGGATTCTTGGAGGGGCATAATAGCGCAAGCGGCCGTCGATACTTGTTTATAGGGAAGCCATACAAAGATATTTAAGGTTTATTAAGGATATATCTACAAAGAAGAAGGTGCTCATATGAGGATCAGTGAAATATACAACATGGATGTCTACGGGGACAACGGCCAGTATCTTGGAGAGATACTTGATGCTATAGTGGATTTGGAAAAGGGAGAGGTTAGCAGACTGCTCATGGAGGAATGGAGGAATGCTGACAGGACCGAAACAAAGAGGCTCTTGCAGAATAAGAGCGTGCTGTTCAAAAATGTAAGGAATATCGGGGATGTGGTTCTTGTGGCTGCACCAAGCTCAAGCCAAAGCAGCACCAACCAGTCCGAAACAGGAGGAGCGGAATTATCTGACTTATCCTCATCAAGGAGATAACTAGTTTCTAGTTATCTTTTTTTTATTTTGGAATCATCTATCCAGATTGTGTTAATTGATTTGTAAGTGCTTAGTATGGGAAAATTTCCAGCAGCAGATGCAGAGATATCCAAGATATGGATCTGCAAAAGATGCAAGTCCAGGAACCATGCTGGCGCAAAGATGTGCAGGAAGTGCAAGTGCAAATTCCTGAGGCCCAAAAGAAAGACAATAAAGGCAAAGAAGACAAGCGCGTAATATTAACAAGGTGAACTGAATGGTAGAGCTTACACCAATAGAACAGGCAGTTATACAGGCAATGCAGGAACTTGGAGCAACTAAGGATACGAGCATCAAAACAGCTGATGACATCACAAAGAGATCCAACAGGCCCAAGGGTCTGGTTACCAATGCTTTAGTGACCTTGATGCAGAAAGGGGTCATAAAAAGAGTAGCTAGGGAAAAGGCTGCAGGCTATTATGTATTAAAGGCATGATTGCTTGGACGAGCCAGAGGAATACATAGACTTCATGGCAAAGTACAAGGACTGGGTAGCAATGAAAAGGCTTGGCATACGCCCGAGCACAAGGCCGGAGGAGGTTGTGCACCACCTTGCCGCCATACGCGCAACAATAGAGAGCAAAAGCTACCCCATGCTCGGTATAAATACCCAGGTGCTCGACGAGCAGGCCAAAAAGCTCACTGCAGGCATGAAAAAGAGCTATTCATCGCTTGCAAGCGCAATAACCGGCATGCAAAGCCCCGAGACAAGAAGGGCACTGGAGCAGGCCTCTGCCAAGAATCTCATCCCCTTGGCCGAAACATATCTGTTAGGGAGGGTTATCAGCAATGCCGGCTTTGATACCAGCATAAACCAGACCCTGATGTCAAGGATATTCCCAGACCTGAAGTTACCAAAGGCTCCCGGAAGGCTGGGCAAGGGCAAAAAGGATTAGCTGCACATTAAGGCATACATCTTAAAATATTTGCTTTTGAATTGCTAAAGCTTATATATTAGAGAAAACCGATGTCTGTCAGGTCATTTAGGTTTTTGCAGGCTCTAAAACCTAAGCTTTAGAAATTAGGAAGGAAATCGATAGTTCGCATTTATTTTCTAAATAAAAGCTTTAATCTGTGTGTGGGATGAAGTACAGTACAATTGTAATAGCTATCATTATCGCATTTGCAATAGTTGGATCAAGTTCGATCACTCATGCACAGTCACTTTCCTCAGAGCTCTACACCTATCCGGATCCTGTAATTCAGGGGCAAACCTTAACAATCACTGCAGTCTGGTCCGGGGGAGTACCGCCATACACCGCAACACTTTATAGCAGCTTTGTAGACTCATGTTCGGGTTCCTCTGCATCAAGCTCAGGA